>Ga0255775_1000113_pt1 | contig 74742 bp, 114 predicted proteins | sample 011ome_26_FD_179973 | JGI IMG/M metagenome (GOLD analysis project Ga0255775, IMG submission 179973) | Coastal salt marsh microbial communities from the Groves Creek Marsh, Skidaway Island, Georgia - 011511BT metaG (version 2) | ecosystem: Environmental > Aquatic > Marine > Intertidal zone >...
GGTTCTCCGTGGAGAGCCTACAACAGAGGCAGAGTTCAACGAAATGTTCCGCAAGGTCACTGGAGCAGACGCTAATGGTAGTGCCATTGAGTCAGCTAACTCAGCAGACTGGGGCGTAACGTGGACTGAAGTCTCTGCAAAGCAAGCAGAGCTTACAGCGGCAGAGCCTATGAAGGCATTGCGTGCAGAGCGTGATCGTTTGATTGCCGCTACTGACTGGTGGGCATCATCTGATCTGACCATGACTGCTGAACAGACTGCATACCGTCAGGCACTGCGTGACATCACAGACACAGCAACTTCTTTAGATGACGTAACTTGGCCTACAAAGCCGGAGTAAGAGATGACTCGTGCAAGAGACTTAGCCAACGTAGCAGATGACGTATCAACCGGGACGGTGGTGACCACTGCATCTCCATCGTTGGGGCGCAGGAATCTCATCATCAATGGTGCGATGCAGGTGGCACAGCGTGGGACGAGTATTACGTTAGGTGCAGGAACAGGGACGTATACGCTAGATAGGGTGCGATCTCAGTCAAACGGTGGCGGTATTACAGTCTCACAAGAAACAAATGCAATCAGTGGTATTGGAACACAGAAGATGTGCCGTTACACAGGTGCATCAGGTGTCACAGGCGTTTATTACATTTATCGTATTGAGAGTAAGGATGTTGCTCAGATTAACGGCAACAGCGTTACTTTCTCCATCTATATAGAAAACAACTCTGGTGCAAGTATTAGTCCTACTATTGATTACTACCATCCGACAGCGGCAGATAACTTTAGTGGTAATACAACTGTTGCAAGTGGAGTAGCATTGGGAACTGTTGCTAACGGTAGTTCAGCCAGATTAACTGCAACAACTGATGTAAGTGGCACAACAATTACTAATGGCCTAATGTTACAAGTTAATTTTGGATCAGCACTTACATCGGGCACTATTGATTTCACCGGAGTCCAACTAGAAGTCGGCTCTGTTGCGACACCTTTCGAGCATCGCTCATTCGGGGAGGAGCTTGCGTTGTGTCAGAGGTATTATGAAGTTTTAGCAAATGGGGCCGATAGCTCTTCCGGTTGTATAGGTAGTGGTAATTACTACACCTCAACTAGTTTTCATTTACCTGTTAAATTTCAAGTACAAAAAAGAACCACATCATATTCATTAGATCAGGTAACGGGAACATACTTTTATCGTGTCTATCGTGAAAGCGGAAACGATCAATTTGATTCATTTGGCTTAACTCGCAAAGGCGCACAATCTTGTACGTTATATAAAGGAAGTGGTTCAGTATCTAGCACGGCGGGAAATGGTGGCGAATTCTTATGCAATAATGCTAGTGCTTTTGTTGCTATTGATAATGAGTTATAGGGGTTGATATGGATATTGTTTTGGCAAAATACACAAAGGCTCCAACAGAAACAGAAAATACTGCGGTGTATGTAGTTTTAAATACAAACCCATCAAGGGCATTGTCAGTCCCACTAGACCCTGCCAACCGCCACTACGCAGAAATCATGCGTCAGGTTGATGCGGGTGAGCTAACCATACAAGAAGCAGACAGCTAAGGACGGAGTGTGAAAGAGATGGCAACAGAAAGCACGAAAACTTTAGTAGACGGTTTAAGTGTAGTCACTGTGGTAGGAACGATTGGTGAACTGTTGCCTCCGATGGCGGCGTTGTTTACATTAGTATGGACAGCAATAAGGATCTACGAGACAAAGACAGTACAGAGGTTATTGGGCAAGGACAGCCCCGATGATAGCTGAACTCGCCGCCGCTAATGCGGCCTTTGGCGTTATCAAAGAAACCATCGCCAATGGTAAAGAACTGTATGAAGCAGGACAGGCACTAGCAGACTACTTTGGCCTCAAGGCTGAGATACAAAAGAAAGCACATGAACACGGATATAAGTCTGACCTTGAAGCGTTCATGGCCACAGAGCAACTTAAAGAATATGAGGATGCTCTGAAACAAATGATGATCTGGCAAGGGCGAGCCGGGTTATGGACAGATTGGTTAGACTACCAGAGTAAGATGAAAGAAAGCCGTGAAGCCGCAGAGAAAGCTGAGAAAGCCAAGAAAGCTAAACGTAAAAAACAAATTGTTGATATTTGTATTAGCATCGGTTTGGGCGTTAGCGTTCTCTCAGCCATTGGCTTGGTAATATACATCTTCTATTGGCTCAGTAAACAGTAGGTCACCTATGTGGTTATTATTTGCAATCCTAATTCAGTCTGATAGCTACGCTGTCTATCCTCAAGGGCCATTTGCAACAATGGACGAGTGCTTTGAAGCCCGTGAGTATTTCATGGCAACAGCACCACAGCCTAAGATAAACTATGAAGCAGTGTGTGTACAGACGGATGTAACAGGAAATGCCTCATGATTGGGTTAGTCACAGCTATCACGGACTTGGCAGGTACATGGGTCAAGAGCAAGGCGGAATCAACCAAGGCCACCGCAGAGGCCAAAGCCACCGCACTGAAAACAGCGGCACAGTCCACAGCGGATTGGGAACGCATCATGGCCGAGTCATCCAAGAACTCGTGGAAAGACGAGTGGTTAACGATAGTATTCAGCATCCCCTTGATACTTGTCTTTATACCAAGCATGGTAGGACATATCCAAGCGGGGTTCAACGCATTGGCAACTTTGCCGATTTGGTATCATGAGATTCTCATGGTAATTGTACTGGCCTCATTCGGTGTCAAAGCCGGTAAAGGTCTTATGGAAACATTAAGGAAATAATCATGCCATTAAAAATTGTAGTTGATGGAAAGACTAAAAAGACTATCCCACCAAAGAAAAAACAACCGCCTAAAAAAAACTACGATCCTAAAAAAGGCTCACCTAACGCAGTTAAGTCTATGTCTGCAAAAACTCAAGGCAGTGGTAAAGCAAAAGCGATGCCTAAAATTAAGAGTAAACCAAACTCAGCGGCAAAAGGTTTTTATATGAAACCTAAAACTAAAGTTACTAAAAGAGGTAAGTAAGATGCCATTAGCAATTAAAGTTGACGGTAAAACTGTAAAGACTTTACCTCCAAAAAAGAAACACCGTGATCCGGGTGCAGATGATCGTATGAAAAAGTTTGAATCTTCTTTGCGTCAAACAATGGAGAAGCCTGCTAAAAAGAAACCATCTGCGTGCGGCCAAGGTTCTTGTTCATCTGCAAACATTAGAAATTATAAGTAATGCCTCTGAAGAAAGGTTCTAGTCAAAAGACAATCTCTAGCAACATACGCACAGAGATCAAAGCAGGTAAACCGAGGAAACAAGCTGTGGCAATTGCAATGAAGAAAGCAGGTAAGTCAACATTCAAACCATGTAAGGGATGCCCGAGTCCTGCCGCTTGTAAGAAAGCAGGTAAGTGCAAGAAGAAGGGTAAGTAATGCCAACAAAGAAAGACTCACGCCTCGCAAGAGCAGGTGTTAGTGGTTACAACAAACCAAAGCGTACTCCTAATCACCCTAAGAAGTCACACGTTGTAGTGGCTAAACAAGGTGATCAAGTAAAGACTATTCGGTTTGGTGAGCAAGGTGCTAAGACTGCAGGCAAGCCTAAAGCAGGTGAGTCTGAAGCAATGCGTAAGAAACGTGCATCATTTAAAGCTCGGCATGGACGCAACATTAGTAAAGGTAAAATGTCAGCGGCATACTGGGCTGATAAAGTTAAGTGGTAGGGGTTGACATTTGCACAAAAGTGTGCTATAATATTAATCTCTTAAGTAGGAAACGCAAATGACGTATCTTGAAATAGTAAACAATATTCTCAGACGCTTGAGAGAACGTACTGTCTCTACAGTAAACGAGACTGCGTATTCTACTCTGATTGGTGTGTTGATCAATGACGCAAAAGAAGAGTGTGAAAACGCTTGGAACTGGTCAGCACTACGTACTACGTTGTCAGCAACCACTGTGTCTGGTACATTCAACTACGAACTCAACGGCACTAAGAATAGATTTAAAGTGTTGGATGTTGTGAATGACACAAGCAACTTCTTTATGACCTATCGTACTGCAAGTGAGTTTAATAACTGGTTCTTGAATCAAACTCCTGCGTATGGAACACCTAGGTACTACTCATTCAATGGTATCTCTAGTGATGGTGATACGCAAGTAGATTTATATCCTATTCCTAATGGTGCATTTAACTTACGCTTTAACGTAATCATGCCTCAAGCAGAATTGACAGCAGATAGTAACGTACTACTAATTCCTGAAAAGCCAGTGCAAATGCTTGCGTATGCTAAAGCAGTCGAAGAGCGTGGTGAGGATGGCGGTGCTTCTGCAAACTCTGCCTACGCCACAGCACAACGTGTACTGAACGATGCAATTGCATTTGATTCAGCTAAACATCCTGAAGAAATTATCTGGACAGTATAAATGGCTACTCCCTTACAGTCAGCTAGTATTGCCGCACCGGGCTTCTTTGGATTAAACACCCAAGAGTCTGGTATTACGCTTGAGTCTGGCTTTGCACTACAAGCTACCAACTGTGTGATTGATAAGTTTGGACGCTTAGGTGCTAGAAAAGGTTGGCAATTTCTTGATGAGTCTACTGGTGTTGGTCTTCAAGGTATGCATCGGTTTATTGACATTGATGCAACTGAATACTTTGGTGCGTGGTCAAATACAAACTTTTATATTTACTCTGCAGGTACGCTTAACGCTATTACCTACTCAGGATCACAGTCAATTACTGAAGGTAACTGGCAAGCTGTTACATTAAACGATGCGGCGTACTTGTTCCAAAAGAACTATGAGCCATTGTACTTTGATACGGTTACTGGAACTATCTTAGATATCTCTGCATCTCCTTCAGCATCTGGTACACCGATTGAAGGTAACTGTGCATTGTCTGCGTATGGTCGAGTATGGACAGCAGATACAGCAACGAACACTACCACAGTTTACTGGACTGACTTGCTTGATCCTACTCGTTGGAACTCAGGCACAGCAGGTAGCTTAGATCTGTCAAGTATTCTTGTCAATGGTAATGACGAGATTATTGCATTAGGAGCGCACAACGGTTTCTTAATTATCTTCTGTAAGAACAACATTATTATCTTTGGCGACAGTGATACTGCTCAAACTTACCTTGACCCTACGACACTGCAACTGGTAGAAGTTATTAACGGTGTTGGTTGTATTGCAAGAGACAGCTTACAGAACACAGGTACAGATATTTTATTCTTGTCTGACTCAGGTTTGATGTCGTTAGGCCGAGTCATTCAAGAGAAGTCAACACCAATGCGTGACTTGTCAAAGAACGTGCGTGATGATCTTGTGCAGTTAATTGAATCTGAGACACCTGCTAATATTAAATCTACATACTCAGCAACAAACGCATTTTATTTACTTGCGTTTCCAACAACTAAACAAGTGTATTGTTTTGATATGCGTGCGCCATTAGAAGATGGATCGGCTCGTGTAACCATCTGGAACAACATGGAGTTTACTGAATGGCTTGGATTTGACGGTGAAATATACATGACTCATGCGGATGGGCTTGCTAGATATGCCGGATACCAAGACAATGGTCAGTCATATCGTATGGTGTACTTTACAAACTACTTTGATCTTGGTGCGGCATCGCAAACAAAGATACTCAAACGTCTGTCTATGACTGTCATTGGAGCCACAGGACAGGACTTTGTTGTTAAGTCAGGGTTCGACTACAGTGACCAGTACAACTCCTATCCACTAACAGTACGTACAGGTACAGTGTATGAGTATAACGTAGCTGAGTACAACATTGGTGAATACTCAGGCGGTACATTGGTTGACACAGTACGTGCTCCAGGATCTGGCAGTGGATCAGTATTACAATTAGGATTTGAAGCAGACCTTAACGGTGGTGCTTTGTCAATACAAAAGATGGATGTCTATGTTAAACAAGGTAGGACAATCTAATGAGTGCATATACTAAATCAACAGACTTTGCTTCTAAAGATGCATTGCTTACAGGTAACCCACTTAAGGTTGTCAAGGGTACAGAGATTGACGATGAGTTCAATGCAATTCAAACAGCAGTTAACTCTAAGGCAGACACTAACTCTCCTGCACTCTCTGGCACACCTACGGCCCCTACAGCTTCTGCAGGAACATCAACAACACAGATTGCAACAACAGCATTTGTTGATAATACTTATGCTCCTATTGCATCACCTACGTTGACGGGTACACCCTTAGCTCCAACAGCTACAGCAGGTACAGATACAACACAGATTGCTACCACTGCTTTTGTTACTGCCGCTGTTGATGCTATTCCAGACCTAGAGTATGCATCTCAAACAACCAAAGGTGGTGCAAGAATTTATATTTCTGGTGGTGATCTTTACATTTACACTCAGGACTAATCATGGCTATTGTCGTAAACGGTGCAGTATTAGATTGGTATCAAGAAGCAGTATATCTTAACGGTACTGCGGTAAGTACGCCTAATTCACCGGGAGATGTTTATTTTAACGGTACTCGTGTGTTTGGTCTGACCAGTCCTGCATTTAGCTCAGAGACTACACTGACTACATTAAACCTTGCTCCTGATTCTTCTGATATTGAAAACTGGGTATCTGGATTAACAACAGAAATTACAGATGCGTTTCATTCACACAGCTATGCTCAAGGGCCGGGGACAGATACAATCTATAGAATGTATTTAAAAGAAGGCTACCGATGGGTTACAGGTGATGGAACATTTGTAGGTAGCGCAAGCCCCGGAACTCAAGTTGATGCATACTCCGGTAAATCTGTCACAGGGTTTAATACATCACATAACGGTGGAGTAAGCGGCACACTACGTAGAGACGATGGCGTTTGATAAAAACACCAGTAGCAATACAACCTGCATACACGATTTACTTTGAACGGTTTGCAGATAGAACTTGGACTCACGCAGATGTACACAAGTGGACACCAAGTATTAAGAAAGAATTTAAACAAGTACATGGACTTTTACAGATGATGCATGGACAACCGTTTTTTTGTTTGACTGACAACCCCAAGTTGGAGAAGTTCGTGCAGTCTATTGGTTATAAATATATACAAACATTGTCATGTGATGACGGAATAGATAGACCTATGTGGAGATATACAAATGGGTAGCGCAGTAGGCTCAATTGCAGGGTCAGCTTTAGGAGGCATGGTCGGCGGCCCAATGGGAGCGCAACTAGGTGGTTCAATTGGTGGTAGTTTATTTGGCGGAGGCGGCGGAGGCGGCGTTGGCGGTGGCATGGGTATGTCTCGTGAAGCTATTGCTGAAGCTAAACGGCGAGCAGATCAAACATACTTTAAACCATACACTGTAACATCTGCAACTGGGTCTACATCGTATGATCCTAGTAGTGGTTACCAGACAACCCTCAGTGCTCCATATCAGCAAATTATGGGTACAGCCCTTGGTGGTGCAGGTGATATGTTTGCACGGGCGGCGGCGTTTGATCCATCAGCGAGAGCCGCTGAAGTGTATGGAGAACAAGCGGCGTTACTACAACCACAGTTTGAACAACAGGCTACAGCATTACAGTCACGGTTATTTGGCGGTGGACGTTTAGGTCTCCGACTTGCGGGTGAAGGTGCAGGTTTAGGAGCAGGCTCTGGTATGGTACAGCCTGATGCGTTAGGACTTGGACAAGCACAGCAACAAACTCTTGCACAGCTTGCGGCTAATGCACGTACTCAAGCATTTGGTGAGCAGGCACAGCTTGGTCAGTTTGCTCAAGGATTACTTGGTGCAGGTACACAGATTAGCGAGCTTGAAAGATTACTTATGTCTCAAGGACTGGACGCAGAAACTGCACGCTCTAACGCGGCGGCGATGGCGGGTAAACTTGCAACAGGTCAATTCTCTGATGCGGTCTCAGCACAGAATCGAGCACAACAGAACCAACAGAATCTTATTAGTGGCATTGCCGGAGGTTTCTCAGGAGGCTTTGGTACAGCAAGTGGTGGTTTTGGTAGTGGCTTAACTAATAAAATTGGAACAGCAAGAGGATTGTTTGCGAACTACAATGATCCATACAAAGTAGGCGGAACATTCGGAGACTAACATGGCACAAACACGTAATCAAGTATTATCATTATTCGGTATGTCTCCTGATCAAATTATGCAACAGGAGCAAGAAGCTCGACGTAAAGAAATTGCCGCAATTGAAGATCCTTATCGCCGTTCAGGTATGCAAATGGGTCAGCAAATTGAAGGTATGTTTGGAGGAGGTGCTGAATCTCCTGACGTTACAAGAGCGCGTCAACTTCAAGCTACATTACAAAATGTTAACATGAGTGACCCTGATCAAATGACAGCGGCGGCACAGGTATTACACCAAGCAGGGTTTTCTAATGAAGCATTACAATTGTTAGCTCGTGCAGATGACTTCCGTACTACTGCTCAAACTCGTGAAACATCAGCGGCACAACAAGCCCAACTAGAAACTCAAGCAGGTCAAGTACAAGTCCCAATCTTAACAATGAAGACTACTGTAAATCTAGATGGGTCAACAAGTACCACGCCTACAGTTTCTAATGTGTACGTGCCAAAAGAACAACGACAAGAATATCTTGACAGATTTAATCAAGCTATGCAAGGCGGTGGTGCAACTGACGACACTAATCAACCACAACCAGACGCTATTGTAACAACTAAAACTGGAGCAAGAGTAGGTCTTTACGGGGATAAATATTATTTCTTGACAGATGATAATAAGCAAGCCGGATTAGTCCCTGACATTGAAGAGTTAGGCGGAGTTGCAAGTTCTGAAACTGAAGCAGAAAAAAAACCAAAGGGTGAAGTTAAACCTCGACCTCCAAGTCCTGCTTATGGTGGCAAAACTAAAAAGCAAGATGAATGGGATAAACAGTATGGAGAAACTTATAATCCTGACGGAACTCGAAAAGGAAATCAAGATCCAAACGCAGGTTACACCTTTGATATGGGATAATGTCCAATGACAATTACTGTTGATCATCCAGTCCTAGGTAAAGTTAAATTTCCTGACACTGCAACGCCTGAGCAGATTAACAATACCCTGCTAAAACTTGGTACTGATCTTTTACCTGAAGGTTCATCAGGTGAAGTATTCTTTAATCAAATGGGTGAGGGGCTTGAGTCTTCTATTGAAGGTCTCTCTAATATTACTGGTTTAGGATTCTATGAAGACTCATATGAAGATGAGTTTAGAAGTAGAGTACAACTAGAGCAGTCTCCTATTGCAGGTTACGGCGGTAACTTCATTGGTAATATGCTTGATCCTGTTACTCTTCCTGCGGCATTCTTAAAACCTATTGCATTTGGTAGTAAAGTCCTTACTGGTATAGGTAGAGGTGGCGCGGCAGGTGCGGCAGGTGGTCTTGTTGAGCCAGTGTTTGAAGAGTTTGGTGATAGTCGTCTGTTAAACACTACAGTTGGTGGTGTCTTTGGAGGCGCATTAGGTGGTGCATTATCTAAGTTTATTGCCCGCGATATCAAAGTTCCGACAAAGCAAGACACTGAGAAAGGCGTAGATGCTGCACTTGAAGATGCGGCAGAGGCGGTAGATCCTCCTGTTAAAGTTGCAGATGATGAAGTCATTACTCCTGCGGCTACACCTACACAAAGAGTAGAGTCTGAACTTGTTACTCAAGCACAAAGAGGACTGAGTCCTGTTGCAAAAGAAACAAGGGATGAGTATCGTGCATTAGTCCAAGCGGCTAAGGATGCTAAGGCTAAAGTCACACAAGCAGAAGCAGATCTAGCTCGTGCTAAGAATAATGAAAGCCTACGTTTGCGAGCACAACAGAAACTTGATGCTATCAAGAAAGACGCAGATAAAATCACAAAGCGTTTGGATGATGTTAAAGCAGGTAACAAAGCACAAGCAAACCTCAATGCATTACGCCGTGGGGTTATTGACCAACTCAGTCCTGATGTACGTATTAAGTATAATCAAGCCAGAGCAGAAGAAGCAGGTGCTGTTAAAGTTGCAGATGATGTAACAGTTGAACAACCTACTCCTGTCACAGAAGCACCAGTTACTCCACGTCAAGCACCTCCAACAGATGAAGCAGAAGAGTTTGCTCCGTTACGTATGGGTACTGAGGCGCGTGAGTCTGCAGGTTCTGCAGGTGTACGTCCTGAACAGCAGTTTGCACAGCAGGTTGCTGAGGGTGTGAATGAAGAAGAGATGGTTGCTACTGCATGGTCTCTTAAGAACAAACAGCCTGCGGGATCAAAAGGTTTTGATGAAACTGATGCTGATCTAAGGCGTGCGGCAGGACGAGAGAGTGCGGCTGAGGTACGGCTACGTGATCTCATGGGTCACAAGTTTGGTTCATACACATTCAAAGATAACCCTGAACTAGAAATAGAAGCACGTCAATTAATCGGAGAAGACTACGATAGTATTGTTGAATGGTTGATGGATTCTGCTCGCAAAGGACGGGTGTTCAATGCACAAGAACAACGAATCTTAGAACCACTGAGGGCGGAAGCAGAGCAACGTATACGTGCCACATATAAGGCAATGAGAGAAATGCGTAGACAAGGCTCATTCAGGACTAACAAGTGGACGCAAGAAGAGTATGACTCAGTTATGGAACTACAGTTCTACTCTTACATTGCTGATGCAATTGATACCAATGGTACTCGTGCATCCCATGCGTTAAAAGAAATTCAAAACATCAAGATGAAGCGAAAGCAAAATGCCGGTAAGATTAAAGCAGGCAAACCAATTGATGATATCTTTGGAGTTAAGTGTTAATGGCAAAGCCAATCATTATTGAAGTAGCGGATGCGTGTAATACAAATGTTAATTCGGCTTTAGATTTAATTGACAATACAGATACGTTACTGAGCGAGAAAGCGTTAGGTGTTGCTATTCGCAAAGGGCTGAACAAGGCTACTCAGCCTACACGATTTAGGGATATGTTTCTTGAAGGCGTAATCAACGGTTACCTTTCAGGCTTTGGTACTCCTATTGCAAACGCTATCTCTATTGGTGTTCAAAACTTTACAGCACCAACTCTTGAAGCTATTGGTGCATTGACTGATACGTTGCGTGTAACTAACAGAGCACGTAATGCGGCAGGAGAATTACTTAAACCTAATCGTGAACTACGTGATGCTGTTGCTATGTTTGAAGCGGCAATGGAGGGGTTTGGTGCGGACATTATGTTCCTCAAGCAAGGATGGAAGAGTGGTTATCCTCTTGATGTAAACAGGTCATCTGCATCTCTTGCACGTCAACTAGGTGTCAGTACAGCAGAAGCGCGTAAGGTAATTATCAAAGAGATTGCCGCAACTAAAGCGGCAAAAGCATTTGCTGAACCAGACAACACATCCACAATGGATCAATTAACTAAAGGCTTCACTGCTCAAATGCAGAAGGAAGGGTTAAACCCTACTGAGTTTGAAGCGTATATGGATGAAGCCTATGATTATATCTCAGGTCATATTCCATCTAAGTTTGGTGGCAAGATTATCCGTTGGCCTACTCGCGCAACAGTTGCAATTGATGAGTATGGTAAGGCACGTTTTCGTAGACAGAAGATTGCACAGATGGCATCTGTCAAGGCGCGTGAGGATGAAGCAAAAGGACTTGGATCATACCGTGATCTGTATAACCAGTATCGTAAGGACTCATTGAGATCAGTCGATGAAGTTAAGGCTGATGAGATTGAAGAAGTCTTTGGCCGCATGAAGATGGATATTGGTAAAGTCTTTGGTCAATCAGATGATGACATGACTCCATACGGTAGCATCAAAGAGTTTGCATTACGTCAGACGTTTCAGTCTCCCTTGTTCGGTGCGGCTAAAGCGGCACAGGATATTAGACGTGACCATGCATTCGTTGCTTACTTTGTACCGTTCATTAAGACACCATGGAACATCCTAAAAGAAGGTACATCATTTGTTCCTGGGCTAGGTTACGCATTACGTCCTGCTTATTTGAAGGGTGCAGTGCCTGTCAAGATGTCTAATGATGAGCTTATTCCTAGACAGATTCTAGGGGCTACAATGTTTGCAGGAGTCGGTGCTATGTTTGCTAGTGGTAATATCACTGGCTCTCCTAGAAATGCAGATGAAGCGCAAGCATGGAAGGATCAAGGCATTCAACCTTTCTCAATTAAGATAGGGGATAGTTGGGTTTCGTATCAGCGGATTGAACCTATCGCTACAGTGCTTGGTCTTGCGGCTGACTTGTTACGTCTAACCGATGAGTATGTTCAGAACCCTGATCTTGATGCGTCATTCTTGGATGAAGCGGCAAAGCCTACACTTGTAGCAATCAAGGCAAACATCTTAAGTAAGTCATTCATGGAAGGGTTCTCAAATATCCTTGAGGTTATGTCAGACCCTGCTCGATATGCTGAATCATTCATGGCATCTACATTACGTCCACTGTCTCCTGCAGTATTAAACATGGTTGCCCGCGCAACTGATCCATATGAACGTCTTGCAACAACACCCGTCGAGAAGTTACAACAACGCTTCCCGTTCCTGCGTCAAGACTTACCAGTGGAGTACGGTGCAATTGGAGGTCCGCGTGAGACTAACTTTACACAGGCAGTTACTGGCTTTGGGATTACATCAGGGCCAGAGACAATGCTACAACAAGAGCTTGCTGATCTGAACTATACAAAGGGGCGTGTAGGAGATACCATTATGCGCGTTGGTTTAACAACAGCACAGCTTGGTGAGTTCCGTATGATGTCTGCTGAGATGCTGACTCCTATACTAGATCGCTTTATTAACTCAGCGACATACAGGAATGCAACTAATTCTAGACGTAAGGTACTACTTGATAAGATTACAGGACAAGTGCAGAACGCAGTGCGTAGGAAATACTTTGCACAGTTGCGGAAGCAAGACCCAGAGGTTGCACGTAAGTTCTACAATCAGGAGATCTTGAAGAGAGGACTAGAGGAACAAGTACCACTCCGCTAGGTTAACTTGGTTAACCTCTAAAAAGAACCCCGCCGAAGCGGGGCAAGTTCCACTGGAGGGTGGTTCAGTCGTCAACAAGTCCGTAGACACTGCCGACCATAATCTTTACAAAAGGTATATTGAAGATGTATCCATCAAAGAAGTAGATAGTTGCGTCTTCTTCTGATTCTCCATGCTGACGACCGTACACAGGCTGTGCTTCCACAGACTCAACAGACAGTCCAAAGACGTGCCAAAAACTAAACTGTACTACCATCCCCAATCATCTCCATCTAATCCATGTGCATTGTAATCAGTCACTCGCTTCTCAAAGAAGTTACTCATAGAGCTACCTCCAAGAATCTCCTCCATCCACGGTAGAGGGTTCTCCTTAACCTTCCAGTTTGTCTTGAGACCAAGTTGCAGTAGTCGTCTGTCTGCGAGATAACGAATGTACTGCTTGACATCTGCCGACGACAGACCTTCCAAGTCACCCATCTCATACGCAAGATCAATAACCTTGTCTTCAAGTTTGACTGCAGTACGGAACATCTCGTAGATATCTTTCTTGAAATCGTCGTTAACGATTCGTGGATGTTCATTACAATACTCCCTGAATAACTTAGCCATCCCCTCTGCGTGTTGTGACTCATCACGTACTGACCACTCAACAACAGTACACATACCCGGCATCTTACCATAGCGTTGATAGTTAAGTAGCATCGCAAATGCTGAGAACAAACTCATACCTTCATTCAACACTGAGCGTGCAATTGCAAGGGCTGTACCGCTTATAGAAGTTACGTCTAATCCGGACATGAACTCCAGTTTTGCAGACATTTGCTCATACTCTAAGAACGCTGTGAACTCCTCTTCCGGAAGTCCGAGAGTGTCATTGAGTAAGGCATATGCTCGTTGATGGATGAACTCACGAGAAGCAAAGGCTGTGAGCATGGCTCTAATCTCATTGTTCTTGAACTTGGGAATATAATACTCAAGATAGTTTGTTCCAACCGCCACGTCTGTCTGCGTAAATAACCGCAAGATCTGGGTGATATGGTTCTTCTCGCTCTCCGATAGTGCGCCTGACTTCCAGTGTGATACATCTGTTTGTAACTCTAACTCATCCTCAATCCAGTGGATACGCTCATGCTCTGTGGCATACGTAACAGCCCAAGGGTAGTTGAATGGTTTATAACTTTTGCTCTGTTCCTGCAAGCTCATATAGTTGTCTCTCCAGTGTGTCCAGTTTATTGGACAAGTCTATGATTGTGTCGTATGCGTCATTTAATAATTGTTTATTGAAAGGGTCTATGTCTTTGACCAGTTCAATTCTCTCTAGTATATTGGTTTGCATAGTCCCCTATCCCTGACAACTCACACAGACATCATCGTCTTCAAAGTCTTTCAACGCATTACGGTCCACTTTAGTCCCAACCTTCTCCGCTGTAACACCTGCAGTCGTGCGTAAATAATATAATCCTTTAAGCCCTTCCTTCCACGCCTTGAGGTGTACCTGATTGACAATAGCCTTGTCAGTACCCGATGGAAAGAACACGTTAACACTCTGCCCTTGACATATAAACTCTTGTCTTTTAGCTGAGTGTTCGACAACCCACCCCTGATCGAGTTCAAATGCTGTCTTAAATGTAGCCTTCTCGTCGTCGGATAGGAACTCCAAGTGCTGTACAGAGCCTTCATTCTCAAGAATACTTTGCCATATCTTCTTGGTGTTCTTTCCTTTGTCATCTAAAAGTTCCTCCAAGTACGGATTGCGAACAGTATGACTCCCGGCACGAGTACGATGGACAAAGCAGTTGCTAAGACGTGGTTCAATGCTAGCAGAGCACCCACATAGGATACTAGAATTAGCGTTAGGAGCAATAGCCAACAGATGCATATTTCTAATACCATAACCCACCCCATCAGGACACTCACCACGTCCCACAGCGAGCGAGTACGTGGCCTCAAGTGCTTGGGATTTGATGTCCTTGAAGAGGTTGTAGTTTTCACTCGCCGCTTGCCATGACTCCCAAGCTATGCCTTTGCCTTGGAGGTAGCCGTGGAAGCCCATTGCTCCAAGACCGACTGAGCGTTCTCTGTAAGCTGAGTAGACAGCTTTTGATAGTTCTTCTGGTGCGTTGTCAATAAAGAATTGAAGGACGTTGTCCAAGAATCTGATAAGGTCTCCAACCATGCCGCTTGATTTCCAGTCATCGTATCGCTCAAGGTTGACTGAGGAGAGGCAACAGACTGCTGTGCGTTCTTCACTTGTTGCGAGATGGATTTCGTTGCAGAGGTTACTGCCATTAATTGACAGTCCAAGTTTTCTTTGAGCTTCCGGTAAACCTCTTCTGGCTGTGTCGATAAAGTTAAGGTAAGGACTGCCAGTTCTGAAGCGAGCTTCAAGTATTCGTTGCCAAAGTTTACGAGCTTGGATTGTATCTCTAACAATTCCTGTGTTGGGATCAACAAGGTTCCATTCTGTTCCATTGATTACACACTCCATAAAATCATCTGTGATATTCACAGCATTAAAAAGATTAAAACATTTGCGGTTGATGTCACCACCAGTCGCTACTTTAAAGTTGATGAACTCCTCGATATCAGGATGGCTTACGTCTAGGTACGCCGCGTAGCTTCCCTTCCGTGTCTTCCCCTGTTTGTACGCTGTCATCTGTGCGTCCACTACTTTCATGAACGGTATCGGTCCCGGTGCTTTGTCGGAGATCCCTCTCACGTCTGACCAATGCCCACCCACACCTCCGCCCTTTACGGAAAGCCATGCTACTTCACCATTGTGTTCAATAAGGCTGTCAAGAGAGTCAGCCACATAAGTAAGGAAGCAACTAATAGGCAAGCCACTAATCCTTCCGTTCGGTTCTGGGGCATTAGATAAGACAGGCGACGCAAACATGAACCAACCCTTTGAGGCATAGTCATAAATACGTTGTGCCAAATCCAGATCCCCATCGCAGTAAGCCACTGCCGCGCGAGCAAACGCCTGCTGAGGAGACTGCTCATGAGCAAGCATATAGTAATCTTGCATGAGCGTAGTCGCTTGGTCACTGAGGCGAAAGTCTCTTTCATAGTCAATCGTTATCCCAAGGTGTTGAGTCATCGAAATCATTCTCCAGTGTATCTTGTTTTTGTTCAATCAGGTCAGAGAACCTGTCAACCAAATCTTCAGAGGTGAGTTCTAATGTTTCCATCAGAGTCACCTCATCCAACTGCTTGAGTTTATCTTTAATATCTTCAAGCGTAAGCATCTATTTTACCACACTTCTATGAGTTTGTCAAGGTAATGTTTGCACTTTTGTAAGTCTAACACGCCACCTTTATCCTGAAAGCGAGCAATGTATTTGATCACATTACCAATTAGGAAACCTTTGAACTGCTCTTCAGTCATCCATTCCTGCATAGCATCCCAAGGCTGTACCTTCTTGTCGGTGTAGTGTGTGCCACCAAGCTGATAGTTCCTAGCCATCTCATTTAAGTCAGGCATAACGCTCCCTCAAATAATTGATAGACACTGGCATCTCATCGAACGTACCTTCCATTACCTCATGTAACATCCAGATACCAGACCATGATCCATTAGTCTGCGGGTTCAGATACTCTTCATCATGTTGATAATAGATACCTGCAAACAGACCAGTGATTCGTTTACCATCAGCGCGTCGAGCGTAAGAGATACTACGATCCTGTACGTGACCCATCACACATGACATATGTTGCTTATTGATTAGTGCATTAGAAGAACTTACTGGTCTTCCCATAACACCACTAACAAAATAATGGCTGTAACAGACACCATCAATAACCACAGGTTGTAAGAAATCATACACTTCCCATCCCATCTCTGTCAAGTACAGATCATCAAAGGACATGAGACCTTCTAGCTTAGGGTCTGCATTGATAGCGCGAGCAATACGATACTCATGGTTACCTAATGTAAATACTAAGCGAGGGTTCCACTGCTTGTCTTTGTTACGCTTGAGTCTATCTTGTTCCTTACGAATAGGATCAAGGAACTCTTGCATTGCCTCGACACCTGCATTGATGTCATTGATGTATCGCCTACCTTCAAACGATTTCTTACCGACATCATAGGTAGATAGACTAGGCATATCAAAATGATCACCGATGTGTACGATTACATCAGGCTTCTTCTCTACGGCATATTCTCCTGCCCAACGCAGATGGCTAGTCGGATGATCCGGCTTCACTTGCGTGTCAGGTATGACCATATGTTTCATATCAGTCTCCTGTGGTTAACTTGGTTAACCTCAACAATTCAAAAAAGTGTTCGGCATCTAAGACTGCGAGAGGTCTTCGTCTGTTTTCTTTAACGATGACAAGTGGCTGTGCATCACCTCGATTGTTGCACTGGTCAACAAAACGATAGACTCCAACTCTCGCAAGGCTTTTGCATTCGACATCATACGTGAAAGACTTGCGAGCCAGAGGGCTAAGTTGAACATCACTGCCACTAACACCCATACTGGTTGATCTAACATCATCACTCTCCAGATGCGGGAACGTCTGTAGTATCTGTTCCGCTGTCCATTGTTGTAGTTTCCTTCCCTTTGCTTTCGCGCTCTGTGTCTTCACTTGGCGGCTCCCATTGCTCTCCTTGTTGACGCTGAAGGTACAGTAGTTTTCCATTCTCTACTGCACGTTCAACACTACCTAATTGCTCAACGCAAGTATCAAACATTTCTTTTTCACTCAGTCCATTGAGTAACTTGTAAGCCTTCTTAGGCCCAATACCTTTGACACCCATGATGTTATCAATGCGGTCTCCAACAAGGAACTGCATATAGAAGTTGAGTAATCCCTGCTCATGCGTGATGTAGTACCTGTCTTTCTTAACAAAGTTGTAGTGCCATCCCTGCACCTGATCAAAGTCTTTGTCAAGAGAAACAATGATAGAGTCGTCACCATGTGAGGTTGCCGCAATAGCGATCTCATCATCAGCTTCACACCCATCAGATACTACACCATTCCATGATAGCTCAAGGTACTCACGCAACAGTGCATGATGCGTAGGCTTTTCACCTTTGCGGTTTCCCTTGTATGGGGCGGTGACTGCAACATCAAATCGGAAGTTGGTCTTACCAGTTAGGTAAGTCTGCCAGTCTGATACGTTTATCTCAAACATCAACATCTCCTCCAAGAAGGAGGCCATCGTCCTGATAGCCACACTCTCAGATTCTTCGTTGGTTGCAAACCCAATGCGGTAGCAAAGGATGTCACCGTCAATCAGCGCAATCACAGGGTGTCTTCTTCTACCGTCACGTCTGCCTTAGTTTCTTCAGGCACATACTGATTCAACTCAGTGACCATGAGCTTGACGATACCAAGAGAGATACCAGTCTGTCCTGTTGGAGACTTCCAAGAGTAAGGCTTCGCCATGATAGTCGCACGCGAACCATTACCAACAAGGACGTTACGGCTGATAGCTTCACCGTTCTTGTCGTATGGAGTGATCTCATACTTAGACTTGCAGGTTACAAAGAACCCACGCTCATCGTCTTTCGACTTGATCTGCACACCAGTCGTCTCGATCTGATCGATCTGATCTGTTGACAGGTTAGCCAAGTCTACCTGAAACTTTTGTGACAACTTGTTGACCTCGAAAAGGTTAGGCCAGAACAGTTCGACGTTGTCTAGTTTAATTAAGTTACTCATACTTTTCTCCTACGGAAGTGAGTCTATATATTATAGCACACAAATTAATGTGTGTCAAACCAAGTCTTACCAATTTTAGACTCGGCATCTACTGGGCATCGAAAGCCCAAGGTAAGCCCTGCTTGTGAGGCAGAGTCGCACATGATCTGTGCAACCTCTTCACCATACTTCTCCTCTGTTTCAATTTGAATTTCATCGTGTACAAATGCAACCTGTCGCACAGGTAAGCAAAGTCGCTTAAACTTTTGGTGTGCTTCAATACACCACTGCTTTGCAATGATAGCCCCACAACCTTGAAGGAGGCTGTTGAGTGCGGCGTGCTCAGATCTAACAATGATCCTTCTACCATCCAACCCCGGTACGTACCCTTTGCTCGCCACTTTCTTAACTTTTTCCATAAGTCTTGATAACGCAGGGGTGTTAGCATAAAAGCGCGACAAGACCTCTTGCCCCTGACGCGCACCTCCCCCGACAATACTACCAATCTTTGCGGGTCCCGCGCCGTAAAGGGTTGCATAGATGAGAGTCTTAGCCTGCGGTCTCGTAATGCCTGCGGCATCTGCGTTCTTCTGATGGATATCTCCATTCAATAACTCCTCTGTCCACTCATCATCCTGCATATAATGGGCAAGACATCTCAACTCGATCCCGCTTAAGTCCGTGCCGCATAAGACATGACCATCATCAACAGTCCACAGACCACGACACTCAGGTCCATACTCACTGTTGACACTGGGGATTTGTCCCATGTTTGGTTTTTGGTGGGTCATACGTCCAGTAACAGCACCATTAGTAATCACCCTACCATGTACCCTGCCGTCATCCTTGAGGTTATCAATCCATGACTCAAGCAAACCGACACGCTTCTGTATCATCAGGTACTCAGCGATCAACTGCGCTTCAGGCAGATCAATAGCCTTGAGTGTACCCTCATCAACTATGATAGTACCTTTCTCAGTCTTCTTAGTAAACTTAACACCACGCTCCTGAAGACGCTGTGCGATCTGTTGTCTTGACCCCACATTGAATACGGTAACCCCATCTTTGAGACGCTTGCCTGTCTTCTCTGACCAACGCTCTTCCACAATCGGAGGAAATATATTTTGCAAGTGATCAGTAATATAAGCCATTCGATCTTTAAGTTGAGCCAACAAAGTGATAGCTTCTTTCTCGTTGAGTTTGAATCCATTGTCCTCTTGCCTCTTCATAATAAAAGCGATGCTGTGTTCCAGATCAATAGACACACTGTAGTCTTCTAGTTCTTTGCACAATTGTTTGTACAACTTGACTGTTAAGTTCACGTCTTGAGAACAATACTCAACCATCTGTTCAGTAAGACCGCCATTGAAATCAGTGAAGTCCTGTTTGTAATCACCAAGACGTTCGCCCCATGCACGTAGACTATGGCCACCCTCCAGTTGTGGATTCCATAGCCTTGACATGACCAGAGTATCACGAACTTTGGAGAGGGGAATCTTTACTCCCCAAATCCGTGACAACACTGGCCCGTCAAACCCAATGATGTTGTGACCTACTACTACATCAGCCTTGTCCACTAGCTCTTGGACTTTCTGTGCGTTTGTGTATACAGATGTATAACTGTCGTAGTTACATCCACAGCACCAGATTCTGTCGTGCGTTAGGTTGGTCTCAATGTCGAGTACCAATACCTTCATCATAACTCCTCATCTTTTACCTCAGTCATTCTACCTGTTGCGTGAGTATAAAGCAAGCTACAAGCAGGACCAGTGATACCACAGAAACGATTCTTCAGTACCCGCACGCGAGTGGTATTACGCTCAGTGATATCCTCAGCCTGACCGTTACGCTCCAGACCAATCACCATGTCAGATAGCTGTGCGATAGAACCAGAGCCACGCAACTGTGCCAGTGATGTAGCTGTCCCTTCCTCATGTCCCTTACCTTCAGGACGCTTGAGGTGTGAGACACAGATAAGACATATACCTGTCTCTTGCACCAACATCCGGAGCTTGGTCATGATCTCATCTATCGCTTTACGTTCGTCACCACTGGCTTGAGCAGACACCACGATACTAATATGATCGAGAAATATATAACTACACCCCAATCCTTTAGCAAGATATCGGACACGATTAATAATGTTATCGACGCTAGTGCTACCGAAATGGTCAAAGAGATATATGCGATCAGTCCCAAGAGTTTTGCTAAAAGCATCACGCTTCTCCTCTTCAGTGGCATCTGAGTCTGGTAGATGCAGTGGTTGATTTGCCGCAAGCGACATGATAGACAGCGCAGACTTCCGCACTGACTCCTCTAAGAACATCAGACCTACGTTGTCCTCTGTCTTATTCAAGATGTGCCATACAATCTCTCGCACAAACTGTGACTTACCTAGTCCAGATCCTGCAGTGATAGTCACTAGCTCACCCTTACGTACACCATAGGTTAACTTGGTTAACCCTGCGAATGGGTAATCACAGTCCGATGGGGCAACAGGTTTCATTACCTCCTCAAGCAGAGTACCACCCGCAACAATACCATCAGGTACGTGCTGTTCAGAAGACCACCACTTGTCAGTGAACTCCTTCATCTTCTTGTTCTGAAGATAGTCGCACGCATCCTTCATACCATCGAGGTGCATAAAGACTTTGGCTTTACTACCAAAGATCTCTGCCGCCTGTGATGCCGCACGCTTGCCTGCATCGTCACCGTCAAAGCAGATCACGACGTTGTCAAAGGAATCTAACCACTCATACTGAGCGCGGATGTCTTTGGCGGCAGAGGCCGCACCGTTCCGTACCGAAACCACCGGATACTTAGACCCTAGCATTTGGTATGCCGCCATCGCATCGAACTCTCCCTCAACAATGGTGACGTACTTACCACCCTTGCTGAATAGATTCTGTCCGTACAGCACAGCACTCTTCCAGTCACCTGCGATTGAGAACTGCTTGTCCTCTGCACGTTCCTTCTGTGCCACGAGTTGACCACTCGCATTACAGTAGCCAAAGAATGTAGTGCCGTCAGCGACAGAGCACTTGTATGCCTTGGCGGTATCGCTACTGATACCACGGTCAATAATTGTACGATACCCTGCGTCTTGGAACTTAGACAGTTGAGTATCAGTCAGTTGTTTAGCTTCCACCTGTACCTCCCTATGGGTTGGTGTGTAATCGTCGCTCTGTGAGCCTGTGTATGCCTCGCAGACAAAGCAAAAGGATGAACCGTCATCGTTGTATGACAGCCCATCGCTTGAGCCACAGTCACTGCATGGTTGGTGCGTCTTGACAAATGGCACGCTCATTCTCCTTGTAGAAATCTGCCATCAATGATAGCGCATATGACTCCTTGTTGTCAGCGCAGTAGTCTGCAAGAGAAGTCAGCACTCGATGTAATCCATAACGATAAATCAAATCGCAAGTGTCAACAAGAACTTGATGTTGAATCATCTCTTCCATCGCAAGAGTAAAATCGTCAACAGGAATATTTAAATCTTTATACACTTCAGCACTCCTAAGTAGATGTAAGAGATAACTAAGATAATAATTATCTCTTGCATATGTCTTTAAAGTAATATTATATCACGAATCAGGACGAAAGTCTGCTTGAAAAAGATCATCATCATCTTCATGCATTAGATCCATTCGCTCGACAGCCTTTACCTCATCCTTAACAAAGGTATAACAATGATTGCATAAGTCTATGAATTCATTGGTCTCAGCACTCTTGCGTGTGGACTCAAAGTCTGTCAGTTCTACGTTACACGATAGGCATCTCACAACTGTGCGCTCCTTATTAAGTACAGTAAGATGACTAGTATAACACACCCGAATAAAAATCTCAAACGTGACTCCACGCCCCATCACGGGCATTGACAATTTCCCACACACGTTGCTTGCTGATGCCAAACTTCTCACCGATAGCCCGCTGAGATAGGCTGTCAAGTTTTTCTTTGGCGCGTATGCGCTCTTGATTCAACTCAAGAATCAATCGAACATCGCTCTCATCAATCTTTGCGTTGTGATGCTTCGATCCGCGTGGTGCATAAGGACGATCTGTATCATAATTAGCCATTGTGTTCTACCTTGTATATACAAAAAAAATACGAGGTTAACTTGGTTAACCCCGCGAGTGTTATTCGTAACTTACCTCTTCCATTTTCATTGATGGTCCTTCATCCACAACATAACGCCAGATCTCTCTGTCTGTTCCACACATCCACTTGACTTCCTCGATGAACCCTTGTGGCAAACTCTGGCTGTAGTCTTCCAACTCAACAGACTGCAAGTGCCATGAGTCAGGGATATCATAACCCTTCTCAAACTTCCACACGACATTGAGACAGAACTCATTGTCCTCTGGGTCATACCACCAATGAGTACCGTAATACTCATGACCATCTTTGTATAAGCTAGTTGACATACATCACCCCATACATTCTACCTACTTCATCACGGGTCATAAACTTGTGGTCAATGTCCGCAACATCCTCTGCATCAAGCCATGCATCCTTGGAGTTACCTCCCGCATCAATACCAAGGAACAACACACGACCTGCATACGGATCAGGGTATATATCAGGGGCATACCAGAACTCAGACTCCTCATGTAACCCATTGTCATTGACATAGATTGCATCACCGCCCTCATCATAACCACCACTGCAGAAGATATCACACTGCAAATGCTTACTGATATCTGTGTAGTCATTCACTTCTACATTCTCAATCGTCTTGAGATATGGATCTACTAATACTGCTTTCATTACTTCACCTCTGCTATCAAACCGTCACTCATTGTGACCTGTGCAAAAAACTCACGACCTTTGTTAGTCGTAAGCTGTGGTCTGTTAGAGCCTGTCAACACACCATTAGGTCTGTACTCTGGACCAAAGTAGGATGTCTCAGTGTAGTTAAGACGCTGACCAATATGCTCACGCATTTCTTTCTTGCTACTGTAATTGAATATCATCATGGTTATGTACCTATATGTCATACACTTTTAAAGACAAGCAGTTTTACATCATGCTCAGGATGGGAGGATTAACCGATCAGCGCGGCAACGTGCATCTGAGATACTTCATTGCCATCTGCAAAACGCCCACGGTTACATGGCTTGTAAACTAATTGCTCACACCATGAGTCCCACAGTTTCTCTGTACTACGATTGACCTTGCACAGGCTGACGTAGTTCATCAGCTTAGCAAACTTAGTCTGCGGCTTGGTGATGTCAGAGAATGTAAAGTCTTTGGGATCTACCTTGCGGAATCGTCGCAAGTTATGCACATCAAAACAACCAACACGACCGAACATCATCTGCATGACAAAGCCTGCCTTGACAGCGCGGAGTCCAGGCACTTCGACAAGACGCAACAACATCGCCGCATCTTTCTGATCCTGAGTACCACCAAACTCTTTCTTCGGTGACATCCACAACTGCATGAGATCATCATACAATTCCTTGCCGTGTTCTTGCAGATAATTGTGAGTGTCAATCTTGAATCCCCACACATACTTAGAGTTAACTTGGTTAACCCTGTAGTCGTCCATCTGACGCTTCATCGTATGGAATGGTGTCTTCACAGACAGCACAACAAACATAATACCCATGCTCATTTGCTCATGGTTCTCTTGCATATACGCATTGATAATTGGATTATGATTCTTGAACATTATTTTAACCCTCTCAAGAAATTAGAAATAACTTGGGACAGCAAATGCGCCGCCCCAATAAAGGCCAACAGGCCAAGCCACAGTACAAAGAACTCCATCAGTCTTGAAACTCCGGAGTGTCTATCCCTTCATATGCTTCCATGATCTGACGACAATGAGTGTGAAAGAACTCTTGCATTCTTGTCTCAAGATCACGAGCTTGATCATACGATAACTCACGCGCAACATGACGTATCGCCCAATAAGCACCACCAATCTTGCAACTCACGCGAGGCTCGAAAGTCTTCGGTTCGTTGTAAGCCACAGCATATTTATCAACGTCTTCAGGTCTTGTAATATCCTCAACAACTTCGCTGATGAACGCACCAAGTAATGTTTTAACTGTAATCATTTTGCAACCCTCCACAGGTTAACCAAGTTAACTTCACAGCCGGAATGCATACTGTCGCCCGACTGTGTAAGCACAGTATAACACAGCAGACCCAGTAAATCCGGCGTAAAAAAATTTATTTTAGACAAAGAAAAAGGGGCTTTCGCCCCTCTCTCGATTATGCCGCTTTCGGTGCGGCGGTCAGTTCCTTGAATGCTTTCTGGATATCGGCTTGGCTGTATCCCTCCTCGAATGCTTTCTCGATCAGTGCATTCATCTTCTCGCCGAGATCCCATTTCTTTGGTTGCGCCTCATCCCCTTCGGCTTCGCGGCAGAGTCCGGCCAGTGCGTTGATATTGGTGGCGCCCTTGAATTCTTGAACGACCATTGTCTTACCTTCGCCATTTCCCCATAGTTCGGGTTGCTCCTGTTGCTTTTTGCGGATGCCTAGTGCAAAATCTAGGATGCATTTTCTCGCTGATTTCAGCGCCTTGATGCTTTTCTTATCCCGTCCGGACGCGAGTAACATGGAATCAAAATCAGCGCAATAGGCCTTAATGATATCTTTGTCGAGGTTAACCGAGTTAACCATGTCAATCATGTTATCCACTTGCTTACCATCAGTAGAGTTTACAATCAACTCCACATCAGTATTCAAGAACTTCGCGTAAGACGCACCTTTCCCATCGAATTGAATCGCTTCGTTTTTAGTAGTCATGAGACCCTCCAGTCTATATATTTACTATTTAATTTATGATCATTTGTTATTGACCATATGTACATATTACCAGAGTCAGGGTAGATAGCAAGCAATTGTTAACCGAGTTAACCTTGTATATTTCTATCGATATGGCTGGGGTGATAGTTTAATACTATGGGGAGGCTATAGCGGGTACTTATCAGACCCTCACATTCAATAGTCTGGGGCAATGATTGCGTTATCTAGCAAGAACTATGCCAACTTTTCCATGCAAGAGGCGTGCCAACTATGGAGGGGCGGGGGAGGCGCACAACAGTACGTCGAATATAGTGTACCTGCTTAGACACAATAAAGGGTGAAATTAGGATTTAAATAAGAATGGTTCGCATTTGCGTAAAAGAGCTATAAGTATATTGTTATTAATAGTAAAAATCAATCGCGCACTGCGGAGAACAGTCTACTGAAACCCGCTGAGTAAAGGGAATCTGTACTGATCTTTAAAAAGAGCTTGACATTTACTAAAAAGTATGCTACAATATTAGCACTAAAGAGATACGCAAGAGACATATGCAAAAGAATTAATATTTAAAAGTAATAATCTCTTGCGATAAACTACATAGAGTACAGAATGACTGAGAATACTCAACCTAAAAAGCGTGGAAGACCCAAGAAGAGTCTTGTTGAATCCAAGAAGCCGGGCAATCGCGGTGTTAGAGGAAGACCTCCCGGCGATGCGGCGGCAATCAATGAGTTCAAAGCCCGATTGTTGTCCTCTCCACGGTCGCAAAAGGTACTCGATAGTATTATGAGTGCCGCATTAGACGATGAACACAAGAATCAAGCGGCGGCATGGAAGTTATTAATGGATCGTATGTTACCCGTTAGTTATTTCGAGAAAGATAAAAACAATATGGGGCGATCTGCTGTATCTATTACCATCACTGGTGTAGGTGGAGAAACTGTAATCACAAATGACGAGGATATAATTGATGTTACCCCCGAATCTGATTGATGTCATCAAGGAAGACCTTGTTAAACACGAAGGATACGTAACAGAAATCTATCTATGTTCTGAGAACTACCCTACCTTTGGGATTGGTCACATGGTTACGGAAAATGATATGGAACATACGTGGCCTGTTGGTACACCAGTGACTGATGAGCGTATCCTCCAAGTATTCCATGATGATTGTAACGCCGCTTGCGTAGATGCAAGTGCATTGTTCCTAAACTTTAGCTCACATCCTGAAGATGTACAGCGTGTGTTAGTGAACATGGCGTTTAATCTAGGGCGTTCACGCTTAGGTAAGTTTAAGAATATGATTACTGCTGTCAATGAGGGGAACTACTCCAAGGCCGCAGATGAGATGGTAGATTCAAAGTGGTATCGTCAGGTTAAACGCCGTGGCGAAGAACTCGTGGAGATAATGCGTGGCGTATAAAGTACAAGCAGGCGATACTCTAGGTAAGATCGCACAGAATCAAGGCGCAACTCTGGAACAGATCCTAGCATTGAACCCAGAGATTACAAACCCTAACATGATCCGTGCAGGTCAAGACATTCTCCTACCTGATACACCAGAGGATGAAGTTGTTTCCTTGGAATCAGAGTTTGATGCTCCTGCACCTGTAGAGCCACGTAACCTTGCTGAGGTTGTTCCTCCTGTGGAAGAAGAGTCTAGCATGGTAGACAGTATGTTTGGCGCAATAGGAGACATAGGAGCAGGATTAGTGAATATGTTAATCCCTTCTGCGCGTGCTGATGTATCTGAAGTTCCTGAAGAGAATGTTATTAAGGTTGGTGAGCCTCCTCCTGTAGAAGCTGTAGCAGACATCGCTGCATCTAAGAACCCTGCAAGTGTAGCCATGAAGTATCTTGGTATGTCAGAAGATGACAAGGAAGGAGCAGAAGCAATACGTGGATTCTTTGATAATGCTGTGGGTAACTGGCGTGCAGATATGACACCAGAACAGTTTGCAAAAGAAACTCCGTGGTGTGCGGCATTTGTTACACAGGTACTACGTGACTCAGGTGTCAACCCTCAAGAAGAACTAGGGCAAGACAGCTTTAATCAAATACGTGCCTCGTCCTATGCCAAAGCAGGCGTAGGGGTTTCTCCTGAGTTAGCTAAGCCCGGTGACATAATGGTTAAATTCCATGACGAAGCTACGCGAAAGAAATATAATACTGGACCTGCTCATGCGGGTATTGTTGTTAAAGTTGAAGGCGACACAGTATGGTACGTTGGTGGTAACACAGGCGATAAAGTTGAAGTATCTTCATATAGTTTGAAGGATAATGATATTCGGTTGCGTCGAGTTCGTGGTGCTTCAGATATTCCTCCAGAAAGTTTACCTTCAATTACTGAGCTACGTATTGGTAAAGCAGGTCGGAAGATTGCAGATGAGTTATCTAGTTTCTTTTCTGCAAGTGCCGCTTCTCCACAAGATCCAAATGTAAATATCAATGGAGCTTAATGTTGAGTTGCTTCCTTGGCAACAGGAAGTCTTTAACGATCCAACACGATTCAAGATTGTAGCGGCAGGGCGGCGTACTGGTAAGTCTCGTCTAGCCGCGTGGCAGTTGATTATCTATGGACTGCAAACAAACCGTGGTCATGTGTTTTATGTTGCTCCGACTCAGGGGCAGGCTCGTGACATTATGTGGTCTACTCTGCTAGAGTTAGCACATCCTGTTATTAAAACATCCCACATTAACAACTTGCAAATCACTCTTATTAACGGTTGCACTATCTCACTGAAGGGTGCTGACAGGCCAGAGACGATGCGTGGTGTATCCCTAAAGTTCCTTGTTATGGACGAATATGCGGATATGAAGCCTAGTGTGTGGGAACAGATCCTACGTCCTGCGCTTGCTGACCAGAAGGGTGAAGCCATGTTTATTGGTACACCGATGGGACGTAACCACTTCTATGAACTGTATCACTATGCAGAGTTAGGAGATGATGATAGCTACAAGGCGTGGCACTTTACATCATACGATAACCCATTGCTAGACCCTGAAGAGATTGACACAGCCAAGAAGTCAATGTCTAGCTATGCATTCCGTCAAGAGTTCCTTGCCTCGTTTGAAGCATCAGGCAGTGAAGTATTCAAAGAAAATTGGATACAGTTTGATGACGAAGAACCAGAACTTGGTGATTACTACATTGCAGTTGACTTAGCAGGTTTCGCAGATGTGGAATCGGCTACCAAGTCTAAGAATAAAAAACTTGACCAAACAGCAATTGCAATTGTTAAAGCAAGTGAGAACGGATGGTGGGTAGCGGATATTGTACATGGACGATGGGATATCAAAAAGACCGCCAAGAAAATATTCGATGCTGTAGAACATTATCAACCAGTTGCGGTTGGTATCGAAAAAGGGGCATTGAAGAATGCGGTACTGCCTTATCTTACAGACGTGATGAAGTCCAAACAAAGATTCTTCAGAGTGGAAGAGTTGACACACGGCAACAAGAAAAAAACTGATCGTGTTGTGTGGGCTTTGCAAGGACGTTTTGAACACGGACAGATAACATTAAACAAAGGCGACTGGACTGCTAACTTTCTTGATGAGTTGTTTCAGTTTCCCAATGCCCTAGTGCATGATGACTTAGTAGATGCTCTGGCATACATTGACCAGTTAGCAAAAGTGTCGTACTTCTACGATTATGAAGAAGACGACTTTGAAATTTTAGACCCTGTAGCAGGATATTAACATGGACTATGATCATAACCACGAAGACCCCACATCATTAGAAGGTTGGGTTATACACAAGTGCAACCAATGGCGTGACCACTTTGAGTCAAACTATCAAGAAAAGTTTGATGAGTATTATCGTCTATGGCGTGGCATCTGGGCTGAAGAAGATTCAATGCGTGCATCAGAGCGTTCACGTCTTATCTCTCCTGCATTACAACAAGCTGTTGAGTCTGCTGTTGCTGAAGTAGAAGAAGCAACCTTTGGGCGTGGTAAATGGTTTGACATCAAGGATGACTTTGCTGATGAGCAACCACAAGACATCCAAGTCTTACGTACTCAACTTGATGAGGATATGACTTTTGCTAAAGCTCGTAAGGCAATTGCAGAATGTTTAATTAACTCTGCTGTCTTTGGTACAGGAATTGGTGAAATCATTTTGGATGAAGTCAATGAGCTACGTCCTGCAACTCAACCAATCATGGACGGTGAGATGACAGCCGTAGGTGTGACAGAACAACCTCGTACTCTTGTTAAGCTACGTCCGGTTATGCCTCAGAACTTTTTGATTGATCCAGTTGCTACAAGTATTGAAGAAGCATTGGGTGTAGCAATTGATGAGTTTGTACCTTTACATCAAATTGAGATTGCTCAAGAAGCAGGCATCTATCGTGACGTTGACGTTGCTGTAGCGGCTCCTGATACAGACATTGAGCCTGATCAAGATCTAACAATTTACATGGATGATAAGGTTCGTCTAACAAAGTATTATGGTCTTGTTCCTCGTGAGTTATTTGAAGAAGCTCTGTATGATCCTGAAGGCGAAGACAAACCTACTGACGAAGAACTAGAAGAATACAGCGGATACATCGAAGCAATTGTTGTTATTGCTAATGGTGGTACTCTTCTTAAGATTGAAGCAAACCCATACATGATGCAGGATCGTCCTGTTATTGCTTTCCCTTGGGATGTAGTACCTAGTCGTTTCTGGGGGCGTGGTATTTGTGAGAAAGGCTACAACGCACAAAAAGCCCTTGACACCGAACTACGCGCACGTATTGATGCCTTGGCATTGACTGTACATCCAATGATGGCTGTAGACGCTTCTAGGCTCCCTCGTGGTGCTAAGCTAGAGGTACGTCCGGGCAAAGCAATCTTGACTAATGGTAACCCTTCAGAGATCCTTCAGCCATTTAATTTTGGTACGCTTGATCCTAATACCTTTAACCAAGCGGCTACCCTACAGCAGATGGTACAGCAAGCAACAGGTGCTATTGATGCCGCAGGGATTCCTGGGTCAATCAATGGAGACTCAACAGCGGCAGGTATTTCAATGTCACTGGGTGCTATTATTAAGCGGCACAAGCGTACATTGATTAACTTCCAAGACTCGTTCTTACTACCGTTTGTAACTAAAGCGGCTCATCGGTATATGCAATTCAGTCCTGAGTTGTATCCAATCAAAGACTTTAAGTTTGTTGCAAGCAGTTCACTTGGGATTATTGCTCGTGAATATGAAGTCACTCAGTTAGTTCAGTTACTACAAACTATGAGTCCTGAGTCTCCTATGTATCCAATGTTGATTGAATCAATTGTGGATAATATGAACTTAAGCAACCGTGAGCAAATCATTGAAGGATTGAAACAGGCTAACCAACCTGATCCTCAACAACAAGAAATGCAACAGATGCAAGTACAAATGGAAATGGCTCAGAAGGAAGAGACCATTAAAAATATCCAAGCACAAACTGCTGAGATTCAATCGCGTGTACAACAGAATGAGATTGAGTCGCAATTGCTTCCATTGGATGCAGAGACACGTCGTATTGCGGTACAGCTTAAGGCAGGCGGTAGTGATGACGTAGATAAAGAGTTTGAGCGTAGAGCTAAACTTGCAGAGCTTGTACTCAAAGAACGTGAGATTGCAAGTAAAGAAGACATAGTTGAACAACAAATGAGGAAATCTAATGGTAGTTACCAAGCGTGAGTTCCAAGAAATCATTGATCAAATGAATGGTATCTTGACAAAACTTGACAGCCGTATCAAAGACTTAGAAGATACTAAGACTCCTCGTAATACTAAGCCTGCAAAAAGTGTGCCAAAAGACTTGACAAATGAATAAAAGTATGGTATAATATTTGCTTATAAATTAGGAGAAACTCTTTGAGTCCTGAAGAACAAAAGTATTACGAAACTTATTTTGATCTGTTCATGACAGATGGTTGGAAACAATTCATCGAAGAGATCAACGAAATTCTTGATAGACATCGTATAGAAGATATTAAGAATGAAACACATTTAGCGTTTGTCAAAGGTGAACGCGATGCACTGTTCAGAGTGAGACGCTTTGAGACAGGTATCAAAACAGCTTATGACGTATTGCAGGGGCCGAAATAATGCTTAGGCGATACGATTATAAATGCACCGTATGTAACCATACAGAGGAAGACTGGGCTGACTCGTCAGACTGTGACTTCTCAACCTGTAAGGAATGCGGTGAAACATCAGTACGGATAATCTCTCCTGTCCGAACACATTTCGTTGGTCACGGTTGGCCGGATAAAGACGATAGGTGGGCTAAGGATCATGAGAGAGCCGCACGTAAATAACTTTCCATAATGCTACGGCACGGAGTTTAACAATATGGCACGTTTTATAGATGAGAGTCCCGAGTATCAACCAGAAGACGGGGAAGCACTCGCTAACTTAGAAGATGAAGAGACGCAGATTCCGGAAGAGGAACAACCTGCAGAACCTGAAGAGATTCAAGAAGCACAAGAAGAAAGCATTCCTGAGAAATATCAGGGTAAGGATATCAAAGATGTTGTCCGAATGCATCAAGAGGCTGAGAAACTTTTAGGTAAACAATCATCAGAAGTTGGTGAGTTACGTCAGATAGTTGATAATTTCGTAAAGACGCAACTTGAAGCCAATAGCCCACAAAAAGAAGAAGACGAAGAAGACGACATTGATTTCTTTGATGATCCAAAGAAAGCAGTAGAGCGAGCAATTGCGAAGCATCCTAAAATTAGGGAAGCAGAAGAAGTTACTCGCGCCATGAAGCAACAGGAGATCCTAAACAAACTCCAACGTAGCCATCCCGATTTCAATGAAATCATTCAGGATAGTAGGTTTGGAGAATGGGTAGCGGCTTCTAAGGTACGGACTGAATTGTACCAACGTGCAGACCAACGGTTTGACTTTGACAGTGCTGATGAACTTTTAAATACTTGGAAGGAACGTCAGAACTTAGTTAGTGAAACTGTTGAGATGCAAGAGGCTGACCGTAAGCGTCAGTTAAAATCTGCTTCTACTGGTACTGCTAAAGGGTCAGGCGAAAAGCCAAGTCGTAAAGTCTATCGTCGTGCTGATATTATTAAACTTATGCAAACAGACCCTAACAGATATCAAGAACTGGCGGCTGAGATTCGCCAAGCATATGCTGAGGGTCGAGTTAAATAGCTATTAGGAGATATTTACAATGGCAAACTTAACCCCCGCAAGTAACAATACCGTTACTTTAGCAAACGCGGCTACGTTCATTCCAGAACTGTGGTCAGATGAAATCATTGCGGCGTACAAGCAAAACCTCGTTCTTGCTAACCTCGTAAACAAAATGCCTATGACTGGTAAGAAAGGTGATACTCTTCACATTCCTAAGCCTGTCCGTGGCGCGGCCAATGCTAAGACAGCGGCTGACACTGTAACAATTCAACAGACTGCTAACACAGAAGTTATAATCACTATCGACAAGCACTACGAATACTCACGCTTGATCGAGGACATCACAGAAGTACAGGCGTTGGATTCACTCCGCCGTTTCTACACTGACGATGCAGGTTACGCTCTTGCTAAGCAAGTCGATGACGATCTGTTCGCAGAGTTGTTGAACGTGTCAAACGATGCAGGTACTGCTGATGGTGCTGATGCTACTCAGTCTCACTACCAGATCAACGGTGCATCTGATGTCTTGATTGACTACGATGACTCTACTGCTCTTGAAGCGTTCTCTGATGCGGCTTTCCGCAACATGATTCAACGGTTGGATGATGCTGATGTTCCTATGGAAGGTCGTGTATTGATTATCCCTCCTGTGATTCGCAACACTATCATGGGCATTGAGCGTTACGTGTCTTCTGACTTTGTCAACGGTCGTGGTGTTAACAACGGTCAGATTGGTCAGCTTTACGGTGTTGACGTTTACGTTACATCTAACGCTCCAACTGTCACTGGTACTACCACTTCTGGTCGTGTCATGACTATGATGCACAAGGACGCTTTCGTTCTTGCAGAGCAAATGGCTGTACGTTCACAGACTCAGTACAAGCAAGAGTTCCTTGCGAACTTGTTCACTGCTGACACTCTGTACGGCACCAAGGTTCTCCGTCAAGAGAACGTACTCTCTGTTGTAGTATAAACAGAGTCCGGGGGAGTCTACTCAGGCTCCCCTATCTTATTTCTAACTGGAGAGTGTAATGGCTATCTTTCGTGGTATTGGTGGTGCAGGTGATTCAACAACTGACGCTACAGTTACTGAAGTAACTCAGCAAGCAACTAACGCCGCCGCATCTGCAACAGCCGCCTCCTCTTCAGCTTCATCAGCCGCTACTTCAGCAAGTAATGCGGCAACCTCAGAAAGCAATGCCGCTACCTCTGCAACTAATGCGGCTACCTCTGAGTCTAATGCAAGTACCTCCGCAACTAATGCCGCAAGCTCTGCTACTACAGCATCGACAGCGGCTACAGCGGCTCAGACTGCTCAGACTGCCGCAGAAGCGGCTCAAACAGCGGCAGAAACTGCAGAGACTAATGCATCTACTTCAGCCACGTCAGCGGCTTCTAGTGCAACCTCAGCGGCATCTTCAGCATCTGCGGCAAACACAAGTGAAACGAATGCGGCCACAAGCGAGACAAACGCCGCTACGTCAGAAACTAATGCGGCTACATCAGCGACTACGGCACAGAGCGCACAGACTGCGGCAGAGGCGGCAAGAGATGAGGCTGTAGCGGCACAAGAAGCAATTGATGGTTTGTATCTTGGAGCGCAAACATCTGATCCCACATTAGACAATAATGGTGATCCAGTTACTGCAGGTGATTGGTATTACAATACATCCACTGGTGTAACTCGTATCTACGATGGTAGTGCTTGGGTTAATGGTGCAGTCTCTACCGCTTCTTTTCTATTAGCGGCTAACAACTTATCAGACCTTACTAATGCGACTACAGCACGTACTAACTTAGGTCTTGGTACTGCGGCTACGACAGCATCTACAGACTATGCGACAGCCGCACAAGGTACACTAGCTGATAGTGCTACTCAGCCCGGAGACAACATCTCCACATTAACTAATGACTCTGGTTATCTCACTAGCTTCACAGAGACTAACGATCTATCGACAGCGGTCACATGGGCAAACGTACCAGACGCTAACATTACGCAGTCTTCAGTCACACAACATCAGGCGGCACTGTCGATCACAGAGTCACAGATCAGCGACTTTGGCACATACGCTACATCCGCAGAGTTAACATCAGCAACAGCCAACTCAGGCAACTGGGACACTGCATACTCATGGGGTGATCACTCAGTCGCAGGATACGGGACAACTGACGAGGCTCTTGCACTCGCAATCGCACTAGGATAGGACAATGGCAAACACGTTCAAGAATTACACATCGGCATCTGTAGGCACATCACCTGTGACGGTCTACACAGTGCCATCAGCAACCACTGCGGTTGTCATCGGGTGCAACGTAGCAAACCGCACAGCATCGTCCATTACTGTGGATGTACAGCTAGGGTCTACCTACATCGTGAAAGGCGCACCAGTGCCTGCAGGATCAGCCCTGAGCGTACTGGACGGCAAGATCATTGCAGAGACTACAGAGACTATTGTGGTGACATCTGATACCGCAAGCAGTGCTGACGTAATCCTGAGTGTACTGGAGCAAAGCTAATGGCAGGCTATATTGGTAAGGCACAGTCTTTAGCCAACCTATCTGAAGCAGATACTTTAGATTCTGTAACGGGGCGTGGAGCCACTACAGCAAATGATTTATCGCTAACTGGCGATCTCAGCGTAGACGGCGGCACAATCAAACTGGATGGGAATTATCCGGTTGGTACGGAAAACGTAGCTTTGGGTAATGAGGCTTTAGATGCCTTAACTTCAGGTGGTGATTACAACACAGCCCTTGGTTATGCGGCATTGACAGCTAATACATCCGGGCAAAGAAATACTGCGGTTGGTCGTACAGCAATGTCATCAAATGCTACTGGCTCATATAATACTGCTGTTGGTATGGCTTCACTAAGTGCTAGTGGTTCTGGAAATTCTAACACCGGACTGGGATATAATGCCTTAGCAAATAATACTACTGCCTCTAACAACACTGCTGTCGGTTTTGAGGCACTTGTTGTAAACACCACAGGTACACAGAACGTGGCTGTTGGTTATTTAGCATTAGATGCAAACACCACAACAAGTAATAATACAGCTATTGGTGGAAATTCACTTTCTGCAAACATAGCGCACAATAATACAGCACTTGGATATAACACGTTTGCTGTCAACACCACAGGCACAGACGGTGTAGCTATCGGTGCATATGCGCTAGATTCTAATACGACAGGTACAAATAATGTTGGTATAGGACGAGACGCATTAGGAGCAAACACCACAGGTGCATCAGGGACGGCAGTCGGTTATCAGGCAGGAGGTAGCGTCACTACTGGTAGTGGCAATAGTTATTTCGGGATGCAAGCAGGATATTCAAATACAACAGGGATATTCAATACTGCTGTTGGTTACAATGCTCTTTATACAAGCACAGCAAGTTACAACACAGCCTGTGGTATGTATGCGCTCAGATATACTACGTCAGGAGGATATAATACTGCTGTTGGTTACAATGCTTTACAAGGCAATACTACGGCTACATTCAATACTGCGCTAGGTTGGTCAGCATTATCCGCCAGTACAACTGGAGACAGCAACGTAGCTGTCGGAGTATCGGCATCAGGTAACCTTACGACTGGTTCGCAAAATACTGTTATGGGACGGTATGCAGGTGGAGCAATTACAACCGGAAACGAAAATGTCGTCATTGGACATTACGCAGGTGCTTCTGGGACAAACGATTTAACAACTGGTTCGTATAACGTCTTAATCGGAAGATTGGCTCATATGTCCAGTGCAAGTGGGCAAGAGCAAATCGTTATTGGATTCAATGCTCAAGGTAAAGGTAACAACACGACCTTTGTTGGTGGCGGTTCAGGTGCTTATCAGGCAAACAATTCATCATCTTGGTCAACAACGTCAGATGAGCGTCTGAAAAAGAACATCGTTGATAACACAGATGGTCTAGACAAGATCAATGCCATTCAAGTCCGCAACTTTGAATATCGCACTGAAGATGAAATCACAGAACTTGAGCCATCAAATGTCATTCAGATTGAAGGCACTCAGCTTGGTGTTATCGCTCAAGAGATCCAACAAGTTTGCCCACAGATGGTCAAAGAAGAGTCAACAGGTGTTTTATCCGTCGATACAGACAATTTAGTCTGGTATTTAATTAACGCTGTTAAGGAATTATCAGCCAAAGTCGAAGCATTGGAGAACGCATAATGGAAGAACTCACAGCAGAACAAATCGCACAGCACTACTCAGCCGCTATGGACTCAGTGAACCTGTTGAACGCAGGACAACCAGACGACATGAGCGATGATGACTGGGCTGATTGTGTTGCACGAAACAAAGAACACTTACGGATCATGTTAGCTAAGGACTTCTGGACTGATGAAGACCTTACACCATTACAGGAAGCGAGTGCATAATGTCAGGTTACATCGGAAACATCCCAGTACCACAGGCTACGCAGACTCGTGACAACTTCACAGCCACTGCAAGCCAGACTACCTTTGCTACCTCTGGGTACACTCCGGGCTACCTTGACGTATACCTCAACGGTGTACACTTAGACCCTACAGACTACACAGCCGCTAACGGCACTGATGTGGTGTTGGCTACTGGAGCGACTGCAGGTGACGTACTATCAGTGGTGGCATTCACTACCTTTGAACTAGCAGGGCCGGCAGGTGCGGGATACTTCCTTGGTGAGAACGGTGCTACTGGCGACACTACGAATGGCCTAGGTGACATCTTCAGGGTGCATGAGGATGCCCTTGATACTGCAGTGACCATTGCCGCTAACACCAACGCATCAGCCACTGGCCCACTGACATTGAATGCGACAGTGACGGTCAACGGCACACTGACGATTGTATAAGGAACTGAGATGGCTTCAGAGCTAATCGTACAAACACTCAAGGGGCCAACTAGCGGGGCCAATGCGAACAAGGTGATTATCCCGTCTGGGCAGACGTTGGATGCGAGTGCGGGTGGTTTTACTCCTGCTAGTGGTCAGATTGTTAATCATGAATATTACACAAATAATACTTATGTAAACAATTCTACTGAAACTTTTGCAGACCTTTGGAGTGTAACGTACACACCAGTTCTTACTCAAAGTCTTATTTACTTTATGTGGTCTTGCGATATTAGAACATCAAGAAGTGGCGGGGCGGATACACGAGCGCATTTACGCACTGTTGTAGATGGAGCAGGTTACGCAAATAACTATGATATGTCTCACTACGATTATGGCAATAGTGGGGCTTGGCATCACATGATGGTTGCAGTGACAAGTTTTAAAAACAATACGGACGGATCGGCTACAACTCATGTATTCCAAGGGCGTACAGCAGGCGGCGCAGAAGTTGGTATAAGTATAACCGCAACTAATACGAGCTACTTACACGTCATGGAGATCGCAGGATGACAACACTCTATGTAGACAACATCGCCCCGAATCTCCAGAGTCGTGTATCAGTGCCGGGTCATGTGATTCAGGTTGTAGGTGCTAATGACATTATTACTGCAACTAACACTAACTCAACAAGTTTTATCGCTACGACACTAGCGGCCACAATTACGCCAACAAGTACATCTAGTAAAATTTTAGTTACGGCAACATTTAGTGCTACTCAAGACGGTGGCTCTAATGAACAAGCATATGTACAAATTTATCGTGGAGCGTCTAATCTTAGGCCATCAGGCACTCCACAGTTTATGTATGATCATCCCGGTGGCAACGTGGGTTTCAGCGGGACATATATGTTTTATGATTCTCCTGCTACGACATCCGCAACAACTTACACTGTGTATATCAAAGTAAGTGGGTCAGGTTCATTTTTTAGAGCAGTAGCCGGGACAGACACCATCACACTCATGGAGATCGCCGGATGAGCAGTATAATCAAAGTCGATCAAATCCAACTGGCTGATGGCTCGACACCAACTGCGGGTGATCTTGGGTTGAATGTTACTGGTAGCACTTTACAAACAGTCAACGCTGTTTTTTCTGGTTCAGAAACTTTTTCTTCTGATTCTTACGCAGATACTAGCTTAACGGCAACTATCACTCCTTCCAGTACAAGCAGTAAAGTGCTTGTTTTAGTGACTCAAAGATTATTAGTTACAGAAGCTCAATCCGGTATTGGTTATGGAAACAACTCTAATATGGGATGGAAGGTAGTTAGAGATTCTACAGACCTTATGAACCCCGGTAGCGATAGCGGAGGTAAATACTCTATGGGGTTGGCCGCTTCTGACACAAGCAGTGGAAATCTTATGATGACTGCGTATATAAATTATGCATATTTGGATTCACCCGGTAAAGCAACAGCTTGCGTGTACAAAACACAAGCCGCAAAAGGAACGTCCGGGATGGGTTCCGTTTACACAAGAGATGGATTTATCACCCTAATTGAAATCGCAGGCTAAAGGAGAAACACATGGCAAGCGTATCACAGGCTTTATCAGAGCTTAATATTACAGAATGGGTTCTCCGTGGAGAGCCTACAACAGAGGCAGAGTTCAACGAAATGTTCCGCAAGGTCACTGGAGCAGACGCTAATGGTAGTGCCATTGAGTCAGCTAACTCAGCAGACTGGGGCGTAACGTGGACTCAGGTATCAGCCAAGGTCACAGAGCTTACAGCGGCAGAACCGATGAAGGCATTGCGTGAAGAACGTAACCGCCGAATCGCTGAGACAGACTGGTGGGCATCATCTGATCTGACCATGACTGCTGAACAGACTGCATACCGTCAGGAACTGCGCGACATCACAAACAGCGCAACATCGCTTGATGACGTAACTTGGCCTACAAAGCCTTAATAGGAGATTGCCGTGTCTAAAATAGCTATCAAAGGTGCTACTACTGGCACTGGCACATTTACTATTGAAAGCCCTGCGACTAACACAGACCGCACACTGACTCTGCCAGATGAGGCGGGGACGGTTGTCACAAAAAATGGTTCTGGGACGATTGCGTCAACAAATATTTCCGATGGAACAAACAGCACAAGCACTACGAATGTTGTCAAGGGTAGCGCAAAGGCATGGGCTAATTACAACGGATCATCTAACACTTTAGATAATAATTACGGAGTAAGTTCTGTAACAGATAATGGTACAGGTGATTTTACATTTAATTTTACAACTGCATTTGCTAACGCAAATTACGCTGTTTCAGGGGCTGTCGGTAACGATAATAACACGGACACAACAAATACCTGCATACGGCCCGGAGCAAAAACAACATCTTCTTGTAGAGTAAGTATTAACTATGCATCTGCAGGGACAAATTCTTTATACGATTACAGCGATATAAGCATAGTAATTTTCGGAGACTAAGTAGTGAATCAACGAATTATTTATACAACAGACGAAGGCGATCTTGCGGTAATCATTCCTACGAACGAAGCACTACAAACTCACACTATCCAAGAAATTGCAGAGAAAGACGTACCGGCAGGAAAGCCATACAAGATCGTCTCAGTGGATGACATCCCATCAGACCGCACTTTCCGCAATGCGTGGACGGTTGACGAGACGACATTGACCGATGGTGTTGGAGCAGATCGGAGTACGTTTGAATGATTACCGTAGACATGACCAAGGCCAAGGCCATAGCACACGAGAAGCGCAGACAGGCACGGGCTGAAGAATTTGCACCACTGGACATCAAGGCCACAATCCCTACGGAAGCTGATGCGGCTGAAGCGGCTAGACAGATAGTGCGTGATAAGTACGATACAATGCAAACAGCAATGGATGCGGCTGAGACACCTGAAGCATTGAAGGAATTATTGCCATGAGCCAACTCAACGTAGATACAATCAAGAAAGCTGACGGCACAGGCAACCTCAGTGTCCCTGCTGAGACAGGTACGGTGGTGACCACTTCATCTCCATCGTTGGGGCGCAGGAATCTCATCATCAACGGTGCGATGCAGGTGGCACAGCGTGGGACGAGTCAGTCAGGTGTATCTAATACTTCTGGTTACTATGTCTGCGATAGATGGAATGGTGAGGAAACGGGGTTTCAAACTCCTGCGTTTACTATTAGCCAAGAAACCTCTGTTGTCCCTGACGGATTTGGTGCGGCGTTAAAGTACGATGTTACTACTGCTGACGCAACTTTAGGAGCAGATAATAGTTGGATTATTCAACAACGCCTAGAAGGGCAAGACCTTCAAGGATTAAAGTTTGGAACATCATCTGCTCAATCCTTAACATTATCGTTCTGGGTTTACTCTAACAAAACCGGAACATGGATTGCTGAACTACAAAACAATGATGCAACAAGACATATCTCTCAAGCGTATACAATCAATTCAGCAAATACTTGGGAACAAAAAACTCTGACGTTTTCAGGAGATACCACTAGCGGTTTTGACAACGATAACAATGCATCTTTGTATGTAAACTTCTGGCTATATGGCGGGACAAACTTTACCAGTGGAACTTTAGCAACCTCATGGGCCGCAACTACAAACGCTAATCGTGCAGTAGGACAAGTTAATTTTGCCGACAGTACAGACAACAACTTCTATCTCGCCGGAGTCCAACTCGAAGTCGGCTCTGTTGCGACACCTTTCGAGCATCGCTCATACGGGGAGGAGCTTGCGTTGTGTCAGAGGTATTTTTATAGGGCGAGTAGAGGAACAATTATTGGTGCTTACATTGATTCAAATCGTATAGATGCAACGATTCATTTCCCTACTACTATGAGGGCTACCCCCACTATAACCGCATCTTCTGGAACAAACTACTGGTATGCATATACTGGAGGATCGCCAGATTATTTTAATGCGTGGTCAGGAGCCGGAGGTGCTTCCGTAAACAACGGATCAATGTATGTGAGTAGTGGAGAAATTTCTGGGCCTGATAACGCAGGGTGTCAAATATCTTTCTCAACTGATGATTCATATTTTCAAGCAGATGCGGAGTTATAAATGGAATCTATGGACATTACATCAGCTAAATATGTAAACGATCCTGCTAATATTAAAGCAGTGTCAATTACTGCCACGATTGACGGTGATACTTTGTTTGTCCCACTCGATCCCGCAAACCGCCACTACGCAGAAATCATGCGTCAGGTTGAGGCGGGTGAGCTAACCATACAAGAAGCAGATGCTGTAGAATAGGCAAAGGATTCAGAGGATTAAGTAATGGCAGATACCACAACCACTACCTACGGCCTAACCAAGCCAGAGCTTGGAGCCAGTGAGAACACATGGGGCCAGAAACTCAATAGTAATTTGGATAGTATTGACGATCTACTCGATGGAACAACTGCCATCGCGCCTAATTTGACAGCGGGATCGTGGCAAGTCGGCGGTACTGCAGTTACATCGACTGCGGCAGAGCTAAACATCCTTGATGGTGTTACTGCTACATCGGCAGAGTTGAACGCTCTGGATGGCATCACAGCAACTGTCACAGAGCTTAACTACACAGACGGTGTTACATCAGCCATTCAGACACAGTTAGATGCCAAGGCTCCGCTAGCGTCTCCTGCGCTAACAGGAACGCCAACAGCGCCTACAGCATCGGCGGGGACAAACAACACGCAGGTTGCAACTACCGCTTATGTAGACACTGCGGTTGGAGCTATCCCTGCTCTTGAATACGCAACACAGACAACAATTGGTGGCGTGAGAGCGTACACATCAGGTAGCAATCTTTACATCTTCCTGAGCGCATAATCATGGCCTTATATGTAGATGGCACTGAGTATAAATGGTACGAGAAGACCATCTCTGTCGATGGATCGACTCTTAGTAGCCCAGATAGCCCCGGAGATATTTATGTCGGCGGCACAAAAGTATTTGGGCTTACTGGGTTTAGTTCTGAGACAACAATAATGTCTGGTGGACTAGCCCCTGACTCTGCTGATATTGAAAACATGCTATCTACGTTTCAATCCTTAGACGCATTTCATTCTCAAGGATATACGCAGGGGCCGGGTACAGACACAACCTATACTGTCTACGTTAAAGAAGGTTACAGGGTGGTGTCATCCGATGGCACTTTCACTGGCACAGCATCTCCGGGGACTCAGGTTAACTTTTATTCTGGGCGAACAGTGACTGGTATTAATACATCTCACAATGGCGGCACAAGTTTTACTGTGCGCCGTGACAATGGAGTTTAACAATGCCACTGATACCACTCCAGTTGAAGCCGGGCATGTATCGCAACGGCACAGAGTACGAGCAGTCTAATCGTTGGAGAGATGGCTCGTTAGTGCGTTGGTCAGAAGGCTCATTGCGCCCAGTAGGCGGTTGGACTGCGTTCACAACTGCCGCTGTTAATGCGGCCCCGAGAGGCATGCATGGATGGCGTGCTAATGACGACTCAAACAACATTGCTGTCGGAACGTACAACAAGCTGTACTACATTTCATCTTCAGGAACTCTCACAGATATCACTCCTGTAGGGATAACTGCCGGGCGTGAGGATGCAACTCAAAATACTGGGTACAGCGGCGGTTATTACAATGTTGGAACGTACTCGACTCCGCGCACACCAACAGCTACTTACCTTCCGGCTACAACGTGGGCAATCGACAACTGGGGTGAATACCTCGTTGCCTGTTCTATTGATGACGGCAAGATTTACGAGTGGCAGTTGAATACATCGAATCCTGCGGCAGTGATCACTAACGCCCCGGTCAACAACAGATCAATGGTTGTGACAGAAGAGCGGTTCATCTTTGCTCTTGGCGCAGATGGCAATCCTCGTAAGGTTTCATGGTGTGACCGAGAAGACAACACCACTTGGACTCCTGCGGCAACCAACGAGGCAGGTGATCTAGAGCTACAGACTTCTGGATCGATCATGACAGCGACTCGTGTACGAGGCCGCACACTGATCCTGACAGACACAGATGCTCACATCGCTACTTATCAAGGGCCGCCTTATGTCTACGGCTTTGAGCGCATTGGTTCAGCGTGTGGCACTGACTCACCAAACTCACTGGTAGCGGTTGACCAGTTTGCATTCTGGATGGGGCAGAAAGGCTTCTTCATGTTCAACGGGTCTGTACCTACAGAGTTGAACTGTGACGTATCCGACTATGTATTCCGGGATATCAACACAAACCAAATATCTAAGGTCTATGGCGTTCACAACTCGCGGTACTCAGAGATCTGGTGGTTCTACCCATCGGAAGACTCAGTAGAGAATAATCGCTATGTGACCTTTGACTACAAGGATCAGATCTGGACGTTTGGCAACCTATCCCGCACAGCGGCGATCGACACCGGCATTCTCAGATACCCAGTGTGGACGACTTCAGATGGATACCTGTACTTCCATGAGTACGGCTTCAATCATCAAGGCGACACCACGTTCGTTGAGTCTGGGCCGATCAGCCTAGGCAATGGCGACACAGTCATGAAGGTCAACCAGTTAGTCCCTGATGAACTCAATCAGGGTGACGTAACGGCTAAGTTTAAGACTCGATTCCATCCTAACGACACAGAGCGTGAGTATGGGCCGTACACAATGGCTAACCCAACATCTGTACGGTTTACCGGCAGGCAGATGCGGATGCGGCTAGAGACAACAGTCAACTCAGACTGGCGAGCAGGCATTATGCGGGTCAAGGCAACCCCAGGCGGTGAGAGATGATTAAGCCGCCTCCTCCACTCGGTGACTTATGGACAGAGTGGGGCGAACGCCTCAACACTTATCTCGTTCGTTTCATGAACCGCATCCAGTTCAAGCAGGCAGATGACTCTGCAAGCGATGACGGCGTGTTCTTGTGGGATCGAGAAATCAATCAGCCGGTTGTCTCGTACAACAACGAATGGGTTCCACTGGCGTACAGCTACAATAGCTTTGGCGCGTTTTACACGTTAACAACTCAGGCCGCTACAACGATCAACACAGCTACAGCAATCACATGGGGCAACACGGCGGTTGCAAGTGGTATGGCGGTAGATGGTGCAGTAACAAGTAGAATAAATTTCAGCAGAGCAGGCACATATGAAATTCACTTTTCCGCCGAGATGCATTCGGAAAGTGCATCAGCTAAAACCATGTACATGTGGCCGCGTATCAACGGCACTGATGTGTCGGGTTCGACAATGGTTAACGTCATTACCGCAAACGATCAGCGTAAGACTGTCTCACGCACTGGTCTATTCCAAGTGGAGAGCGGTGATTACTTGGAAGCTATGTTCGCTGTGGATGACCTTGACCTTGACCTTCATGGGATTGCGGCTACGGCGTTTTGCCCGGCAAGTCCAAGTGTCACACTGGTAATCACTGAGGTGACTGTATGACTTACGGACATAACCTAGCCCAACAACTACCGATGGAAGACATCATGATGCTAGAACTCGATCGCTGTCGTCAGTGGATCGAAAACGCGCTGATGTACTCAGGAGGCACACACGAGTTCATTGATATCGTGAATGGCGTGTTATCAGGTACAATGCAACTGTGGGCCGGTGAGCGTGGATGTGCGGTGACAGAGATCACTGTTTACCCACGCAAAAAGATTTTGCATGTGTTCCTAGCAGGCGGAGATATGGAACAAATCCTTGATTTTCAGGAATCTGCCGCAGAATTTGCTAGAATAAACAAATGCGACAGTATGACCATAGCAGGTAGGCGTGGTTGGACACGAGTTTTAGACAAGCACGACTGGGAAGAGTCGTTCTGTGTAATGAGCAAGGAGTTATAAATGGGCGGCGGCGGCGGAAAAGGCGGAAGCCAAACACAGCAGGTTGAGATTCCAAAGTGGATTGAAGATCCTGCAACGCGAAATCTGGCACGAGCGGAAGAGGCTCAGAAGATCCCTTACATGCCATTTTATGGTGCTGATGTTGCGGCGTTTACCCCAACTCAGACAGCGGCAATGCAGGGCCAGTACGACACTGCGGCGGCATTCGGTTTAGTTCCACAGGGCGGCGATGTAGCGGCAGGTATGCCACAAGCACAACAGTACGCAGGTGGTTTCATGGGCTACTCATCAGCCCCAATGTATGAGCAAGCACTGGCCGAGCTAGAGGCTCGCAACCCAGAAGCCGTTGCTCAGTACAACAAGATGTTTGTGTAGGAGATAACGATGGCAGGCGCACCACAGGGCGGAGGTCAGACCGCAACTCCCAATATCAACCAAGCGGCGGCTCAAGGCATTTACGGCGCAGGAATGGGTACTGCGGCAGGCATGGGGTTCGATCCCGGCACACTAGCCCAGACTGACATCAGCCAGTACCAAAACCCATTCACCGAGCAAGTCATCAAAGCGAACGAAGCAGATATCCTGCGCGGCGCTCAGATGGGCATGAACGAGCTAGGCGCTCAAGCATCTCGTGCAGGCGCTTTCGGTGGTTCGCGGCAGGGTGTCGCAGAAGCAGAGATGGGACGCAACGTGCTTCAGCAGTTAGCCCAGTCATCTGCAGGCTTACGTCAGCAAGGGTTTACCACTGCACAGCAAATGGCACAGCAGGACATCCAGAACCGCATGATGGGTCAGACGGCTCGCACTGGAGCGGCAGGTCAGCTAGCAAACATCGCACAGACTGGTTTTGGTATGGGTCAGCAAGCACTCGCAGGTCTACAGCAGACTGGAGCGCAACAGCAGGCTCTACAGCAGGCGCTTATCGATGCGGCAAAGGGTCAGTACGCAGGTTACGTTGGACAGCCACAGCAGTCGATTGGTTACGTCTCTCAAGCTCTTGGTGCGACACCAGTACCTCAGACTACGACTACATCAAAACAGCCGGGTCTATTCGATTACCTCACACTAGCGTTGGCGTAATACTATGTTGATGGATGCACTAGACAGTTACCTCTCGGCAAAAGATGAAGAATCTAAGTTGAGAAGGCAGATGGCCGCAGGCGGAGATACTGGAGATGTAGCAGGCGCAAACTCGATGAGTGCGGCTGACGCTCAGCGGTTACAAAATCTGCAAGCGACAACTCAGCAAAACTTTTTAGAGCATCTAGGCACAACATTAGGCGCTCGCATGTTAGGTAAGACAGGATTAGATGCATTTGGCGTAGGTCAGGGCAATCAGGCAATGCAGAACGCAATGGCGTATCAGCAATATCAGCGCCCAGAAATGTTAGCCGCAGGATCTACAGACGGCCTGACAGGCGCTCTCAACGTCCCATCATCAGGAGGCGGCGATAAAAGCAACCTCAAGAAGATGATCGACATGTACAAGATGATGCAGGCAGGGTAAGGCATAAGTTATGGCTCAAAATACTTTACAAACATTGCGCCCAAGAGCTTCAGGCATTATGGAAGCCTTAATCCAACGGTTTAATACGCCTGAGCGTGTCATGCAAATCCCGGAAAGGCCAACACCATTAAGACCGCTAACTGAACAAGAGATTGTATTACCTCTTAGACAGCCAGTAATGCCTAATATGAGCGCGATGGCTGATGAAGCAATGGGCCAAATGGAAGCATCTACGACTCCTGCTGATTTTCCTGCGGAGACTCCTGAGATTCCACAACAGCCTACTGAAGAGCCGGGCATGTTTTCCAAGTTGTATGACAGCACTATGGGAGATGAGGCGTGGCGCTTACGCAAGGCTATTGCGCTGAACTCTATGCGGCTAAATCCAGACCAAGGACTAGCATCCGCTTTGAGTAGCCGTCTAGATTCCGTTACAAAAATGGGCGTAATGAATAAAACAGCAAAAGCTGTTGCCGACAGATTAAGGTTGATGGGATACGAAAATGAGGCCGCTCTTGTTGAGGCAAACCCATCAATGGCTAAAGAAGTTTATGCCGCGATCAAGACAAAAGATAAGCCAATGTCAACCATTGGGAAGCTCACTGACGACTTAAACAATGGAAGAATCACTCGTGAGGAATATGACATAGGTGTTGAGGCTATAAAGAAATCAGGACTCACGCTCAATTTAGGCGAAAAAGCTCGTGGGCAAGCATTGGGCGCGGCAGGAAAAGATATATTCAAAGCTGATGTTGACGCGCATGCAGGCGCTGAAAAAGCACTGCAAACAATTGCAAAAGCAGATGAAATTACTTCTGTTCTAGCATCTGGCGCACCAACGACAGGCTTGACAGCGACATTCAGAAACGCGGTGGATAACGCACTGGCGTTTATTGGCGATAAAGACGCAATCAGGTCAGCTAGTGATACACAGTTACTGAAATCACTGTTAGGGCAAGACGTATTTGGAGCTATTAATTCATTAGGGATTGGAGCAAAAGGTCTTGATACTCCTGCAGAACGAGAGTTCTTGATCAGCGTTATGACTGGTGATATCACCATGACTAGTGACGCGATCAGAAAGATCACATCGATTCGCCGTAAGTATGCTGAACAAGCAATCAAGCAGTACAACTCAAAGGTTAAACGAGGCGATTACGATTTATTAAATAAAGAATTTGGAAATCGATTCAAGCTAATTGAGATACCAGAGGCTCCAGAAATTACATATGTGGGCGCTCCGCAGGTTGGGACAATTCAAGAACTTGATGGAATAAAATGGAAATACTTAGGCGGAGATCCAAAAGAACCAAGTAGTTGGGAGGAGCAATAATGGCAGAAAGAAAGCCGTGGGAGATGGACTACGGTACTGCATCAGCAGTTGATGTTGCAGGAGCCGCTTTTACCAATTTGCCTGAGTCAACTTATAAGTTAGGTAAGCAGACCTATGAGGCGATTACTAGCCCATTAGAAACGGCAGATGTAATCACTAAACTGGGAGCGGGCTTATTACAACAGGCTTTGCCAGACGAGCTTGTTGACATGATAGGACGAGATCAGGAGTCAATTGATTTAGCCAAAAAAGTCGGCGAAATGTATGTGCAGAAATACGGAAGCATTGAAGGTTTCAAAAATGCTTTTGCAAATGATCCTGCAGGCATCATCAGTGACGTAGGTTTAGTCCTAGGTATTGGTTCTGCGCCTTTCGCGGCAAAAACTGGCGCTGTCGGTAGAACAGCTAGAGCAGGGCAAGCGACATCTAAGTACACAGATCCTTTAGGAGCGACTCTTGGTCTTGCAACAGCCGGAGGTAAAGTCGCCTCTGAAGTTCTTGGAGCCACAACTGGTGTTGGCGGGACTCCAATACGAGAGGCTTTTGAAGCGGGAGCAGAAGGCGGCAAGCGAAGCGAATTGTTTGTAGAAAGCATGCGCGGGAAAAGAGACCCTGCCGCTGTGGTAGCTGATGCTATAGAGAACTTATCTCAACTAAAAAGACGCCGTAGTGAGCAGTATAGACAGTCGATGGCGCAGGGCGTGTTGAAAGACCCTACTACACTCAATTTTGCGGGAGTTGATGCGGCACTACAAAGTGGGTTTGATCGCTTCAGTTACGGTGGCAAGGTCACAAACCAACAAGGCGCTAGTGCGGTTGGTGATGTGAAGAAACTTGTTGATGAATGGAAGGCCGGAGACCCAAGCGTATTTCACACAGTAGAAGGTTTTGATGCTCTAAAGAAGGCTATATGGGAAATCCAAGACAGCCTACCAATGGAAGCTAAAAGCGCGAGAGGTGCAATTGGCGACATTTATAACACTGTAAAGTCAGATATCGTGAAACAAGCTCCTGACTACGGAAGAGTCATGAAGGGGTATGAAGAGGCAAGTCAGCTAATACGGGAAATCGAAAAAACTTTATCTCTAAACCCTACCGCAACGATCGACACTAAATTGCGTAAGCTACAGTCGATTATGCGGAATAACGTAAACACTAATTATGGTCAGCGGGTAAAGTTAGTCGATGAACTCGAAGGTCAGCCTAATTTATTAAAGCCTCAGTTAGCAGGTCAATCTTTAGAGCAGGCAACTCCTCGCGGCATACAAAGCGCAACACAGCCAATGGCAATTGCCTCAACAGGATTTTTCCAAGGAATCCCAGAGGCAATAGGGTTAGCAGGTGCAAGCTCTCCGAGATTGATAGGAGAAATGGCTTACAAGCTAGGTCAGGCTAGAGGATTAGGCTCAAAACTTCCTGATATTCCGCTAGTGTATTCTCCTGAATTTAGATTGGCTCTGGCTGAGACACAGCAGGCAAAAGAGCAAGCAAGCGGCAGAAAGCCTTGGGAGCGATAAAATGACTCAAACACCTCAACCGATGAAGCCTGATCAAATCGAGTCGATCGCTAGCGAAGCCGTTAGTGACGCACTGGACTTCATCGAGTCAGAGATTTCAGAAGACCGCATCAAGGCACAGCGTTATTTCGATGGCGAGATCGATTTAGGCCACGAGGAAGGCCGTAGCCGTGTTGTGGCTACAAAGGTGCGTGACACTATCCGCTCAGTCAAACCATCGCTGATGCGTATCTTCTTGTCGAATGAGAAGTATGTTGAGTACATTCCGCGCTCACCACAAGACGTAGGGCAGGCAGAAACTGCTACCCGGTACGTCCACTCTACATTTACTGAGAACAACGGCTACCGCATCCTTCAGAATGCATTCCACGATGCCTTGTTGAAGAAGACAGGCGTTGTGAAAGTTTACTGGGATCAGTACACAAAGGGTAAAACCTACGAGCTTACTGGGCTGACCGAGCAAGAGTACCTGATGGTCACTCAGGAAGACGATATCGAGATCATCGAGCAATCGATGGAAACCTCGGTCTCTATGGATGAAATGGGCATGGAGATCGAAACCCCGATCTATGACGTAAAGCTCATGCGTAGGAAAGAAGGCGGGAAGCTCTGTGTTGAGCCAGTGCCGCCTGAAGAGTTCTTTGTCGATCGTGGCGCTAAATCAGTTGAAGACTTTTATGTTATCGGTCACCGCACAGAGATGCGCGTAGGTGATCTAGTCGCAATGGGCTATGACTTTGAAGAAGTCTCTGAACTGACAGGTATCTCTGAGCATGACACTCTGGCCGAGGCGGAAGACTTTGAGCGCCGTGGATACGAGCAGTCAGATGAGGAAGATATCAAAGACCCATCGATGCGTAAGGTAGCCGTCACAGAAGCATATATGCGGATGGACGTAGACGGCACTGGCGTCCCAATGATGTACAAAATCACGTTGGGCGGCGGCCAGTATAAGTTGCTCGATTATGAGCCATGCGATGACGTACCGTTCGCAATTTTTGAGGTAGACCCGGAACCACATGCATTCTTTGGCCGGTCAATGGCTGACCTGATCCTTGACGATCAGGATGCGGCAACATCGATTCTGCGTGGAGTCCTCGACAATATCGCAATGACCAACAACCCGCGCCTGTCGATGGTAGAAGGTCAGGTCAACATCGATGATCTGCTCAACAACGAAATCGGCGGTATCGTCCGCGTTAAAGATCCAAGCGCCATACAGCAACTTGGAGTGCCATTCGCCGCAGGTCAGACGCTAGCGGCTCTGGAATACTACAATCAGGTTGTCGAGCAAAAGACTGGCGTTTCTCGTGCATCGAACGGGCTAGACCCAGACGCACTGCAGAATACCACTGCAACTGCTGTGGCGATGACAGCGCAGGCCCAGGCAGGGCAGATCGAGGTAATCGCTCGGAACCTTGCAGAAGGCGGCATGACGCAGTTATTCAAGCTCATGCTCAAATTGCTTGCTGAGAACTCTCCAGACGAGACGCTGATGAAGATAGCAGGTGACCAGTTCGCGCCGATCGATCCGCGCTCGTGGAATGTCGAGATGGGCGTATCAGTCAACGTAGGCTTAGGAACTGGCAAGGAAGATCAGCAGGCCGCTGTTCTACAGGCCACACTGCAAACACAGATGAACATATGGCAGACCTATGGCCCGATGAACGGCTTGGTGTCTATGGTCACAATTCGCAACACACTTGCAGATATCCTCGCACTAGGCGGTGTTCGTAACTCTGACAGGTACTACCTGCCAATGAACCCACAGCAGGAGCAGATGCTGATTCAACAGCAACAGCAGATGCAGGCGCAACAGCAAGCAGGTCAGCAAGATCAGCAGGCTCAGGCACTGGTGCAGGCAGAAACAATCCGGGCGCAGGCCAAGGCTCAGTCTGACATGGCGAAGATCCAGTTGGACGCACAGAAGGCTCTGGCATCAGATGACAGAGAGCGCGACAAGATGGATCAGGATCTATTGATCAAGGCGGCAGAGGTGATCGGAAAGTACGGCACAGCGGTAGACGTAGAGCGCATCAAGGCAATGCAAGCAGAGCCACGATTTGCGGATACATCACCACAGCAGGCTGTGACGCAGGCTAGATATTAATGTCAAACATTAAGGATAAGGCTACCAAGATCCGCATGCTGATGAAGGATGAAACCTTCAAAGAAGTGATGCAAGGCGTGAGAACGGCGCAGGTTGGTGTATTTTTATCCAGTAGTGCTACAATCGAGTCTGTTGAAGAAGCGCATCAAATTGTTGTTGCGCTTGATAAAATTGAGGCGTACATGCAAACCGTATTAGATGACGAGGCAGTGTACGACAAGAAACATTCATAACACTGGAGACACTGTACCGTGGAAACGACAGAATCTGGTAATACTGCACTGAGTTTAGACTCAGCGGCAGATTTGCTAATACAGGATCAGCAACCTGAGCAAGCTGAAGAGGTAGCAGAAGTTGAGGAGGAGCAACCCGTAGAGGACTCTTTCGATGAAGCGGATGACTCGGAGGATGCTGAGGTTGAGGAAGTCGATGCCGATGAAGTCGAGGAGATCGATGACGAGGCAGAAGACGAGGAGTACGAAGACACAGAGGAAGACGATGAGGAATCTGACCCTGCGCTAGAAAGCTATACCGTAAAGGTAGACGGCCAAGAAAAGCAGGTAACTCTAGAAGAACTCAAGCGTGGTTACTCAGGTCAGCAGTACGTCCAAAAGGGCATGCAGGAAGCGGCTGAGGCTCGGAAACAAGCTGAAGGCGTCTATGAAGCCCTGATGCAAGAAAGACAAAATCTTGCACAATTGGTACAGATGGCACAGGCAGGTGATCTTGCCCCGCCAAAAGAACCTAGCAAAGAGTTGTTTGACGCAGATCCGATTGGCTATATGGAAGCCAAGATGAACTACGATGAACAGATGAAGGCATACGGCGAGAAGCAACAGGCATTGCATCAGCAACTGCAAGCGCAGTCTGAGGCAGAGCAAAGAGCAAGATCGGTGTATGCACAACAGGAAGCTCAAAAGCTAGTAGAACTCGTCCCTGAGTTACGAGACGCCGGTAAGGCATCGCAGTTCAAGGATAAGGTAGTGAAAGCGGCGACAGAGGTCTACGGCTATACGCCAGACGAGATCGCTAACATCCAAAGTCACAGAGACTTTATGGTTCTCAGGGACGCGATGCTCTACCGCGAGATGATGGCAGGCAAGGAAAATGTTCAGAAGAAGGCCAAAAAGGCCAGACCGATGATCAAGCCCGGAGCCAAAAAAGTCAGTACCAATAATGACGTAGTCCGCAAAAAGCGGGCAACACTGAAGAAGACAGGTAGCATCAACGATGCCTTGTCACTGATTTTAGATAACTAAGCTAAGTTCTTGATTTAGGAGAAGAATCATGGCGCAACCATCGAACACGTTCGACTCATATGACGCGGTCGGCATACGGGAAGACCTAGAAGACATCATCTATGATGTGTCTCCAGAGGAAACTCCATTCTATTCAGCCTGCGCGAAAGTAAAGGCAACTAACACGTTCCACGAGTGGCAGACAGACGCATTGCGTTCATCTGCGGCAAACGCTCACGTTGAAGGTGATGACACAACTGCTGAAGCTCGCACAGCGACTTCACGTTTGGGCAACTACACTCAGATCTTCAAGAACGCAGTATCTGTTCCTGACACTGACGATGGCCTGAACAAAGCAGGACGCGCAAAGGAAATTGCCTATGCCACGCTCCGCATGGCTAAAGAGCAAAAGCTCGACATTGAAAAGGCATTGTTCGACAACAACGCTCGTGTAGCAGGTAGCTCTTCAGTTGCCCGTGAATTGGCGGGCGCTCCTGCGTGGATGATCACTAACACTGACTTTGTTACTGGCGGCGCGACTGACGGTGCAGATCCTACTGGTGACGGTACTGACGCTCGTACAGATGCTGTTGGCTCGTTAACAGCGTTCAGCCAAACTAAGTTTGACGGTGTTATGCAGTCAATCTGGGAGCAGGGTGGTAACCCAGACGTTGTTTACTTGTCAGCGTTCCAGATGAACAAAGCTCTGGGCTTCACTGGCATGAACAATCAGCGTTCAACTATCGGCGCTTCTGTTGGTGGTACTAACGCGGTAATCAACGCAGTAGATGTCTACGTTACTCCTTGGGGTACTGTAGAGTTCATTCCTACTCGTGAAAACCGTTCGCGTGACGTATTCATCATGCAGAACGACATGTGGGCTGTTGGCGTATTGCGTCCAACTAAGAACACACAGTTGGCTAAGACTGGCGACTCAACTCGCCGTCAGGTCATCACTGAACTCACTCTTGTTTGTAAGAACGAGAAGGCTTCAGGGATCATCGCTGACAACACAACTTCTTAATGAAGTGACCAAGGAAGGGGCTACGGCCCCTTTCTGCTTTGGGAGATAGACAATGGCTAAATATAAAGTCGTAGTTGGAACACTATTTTTGGCAGGTCAGAAGTACCGCCGTGGCGACATCGTTGAATGCGCTAACCCAGAATTGCATGGAACCCGACTGGAGCCAGTCGTGGAGCCAAAGGTAGAAGAGAAGCCAAAACCTGCTCGTAAGCCACGGGCTAAGAAGGCGGAATGAAACTAGGCGAGAAGATTCTGTATGACCACACAAACGACAAAGTGGTAATCCAGAAGACTCATGACGTTACCCCTGAGATGCATCGCGCACAGATGTTGCGTGAGGCAGGTGCAGGCCAGAATGGTGAGCATCGGCTCGTAGGAACAATTCCACTGAACCTTATTGCAGAGTGGTGCAAAGAGGCAGGCGTAAAGTGGAATGACACTCAAGCCCGGCAGGAAGTTGTAAAGCGCAAGATCCTGTCTGGAGACTTTGACAAGTTCAGGGTTTGGAAGGGAACGTATTGAGGTGGATAGGCGGACTGCGGCTTCTGCTCATAAGCGAATTGATGATCTGGAGAAACAACTCGTGAAACATGAGGCTGTATCTACAGAGCGTTGGACAGAAACAATATTACGAATCAAGAGGATTGAGGCGATCATGATCGGGACAGCGGGTGCTACCATCATGCTCCTGATCACCCTGTTAACCAAAACGGGATAGAGAGCCATGATATTTGAGGCCATAGCCGCTATTAAGATTGCCAACGAGGCGATCGGCGCGATCAAGGAATTTGCGGGCCACGTTTCTTCTGTAGGAGAGATGGGCAAAGATTTAACGAAATTGGCAGACGCCAAGGACGATATCGAGAAGGCGGCTAAGGACGGCGACATGGAAGCGTTCTGGGCTTTAGAAGATATCAAGCGGCACGAGGCTGAGGTAAAGCAACAGTTCATCTACGCGGGACGCGCAGGGCTGTGGGACGATTACTGTAAGTTCATAGCAAACCGCAAGCAACTGCGTGAGAACGAGCGGAAACGTGCAGAAGCTAAAAAACTGGCTCGTAAAAAAGCCATACAGAATGGATTCCTGTATGTGGCTATTGGCATTGCTGTCCTCGGTGCTGTGGGCGGGGCCGTGGCCTTACTACTGTGGCTTATTAGCCTTAAAGGTACTTAGAGATGGCTATCGTATACCGTGGTGAAAAATTCAGCGGCTACAACAAGCCGAAGAGAACGCCGGGAGCATCCAAGAAGTTTGCGGTGCTAGCCAAAGAAGGCGAGACGATCCGACTCATCCGATTCGGTGATCCTAATATGACGATCAAGAAATCAAACCCAGAACGCAGAAAATCTTTCAGAGCGCGGCATCGCTGTGACAGCAGTCCGCCGTCAAAACTAACGGCCAGATACTGGTCATGCAAGAAGTGGTGAAAACTATGGCTAAGAAAGCATATGGCAAGAAGATGTCACAGAACAGCAAGGCGCAGAAGGGGTTCACGCCATGCAGTCGTTGCCCCAACCCTAGCTCCTGTAAGAAAGCAGGAATGTGTCTCGCACAGGCAATGTCATGAGCCTGTACGCGAACATCCACAAGAAACGGAAACGTATCAAGGCAGGCTCGAAAGAGACGATGCGGAAGCCGGGGACTAAAGGCGCTCCAACTGATGCGGCATTTGCTAAGGCAAAAAAGACTGCTAAGAAGCCAAAGAAAAGGACTAAGAAGTCATGACATTTGATCAAGTTGACCAGAATGGCGATGGTTTCATCGATCAGGCTGAATGGGAACGCATGAAGCTAGATGCAGAACGTGAGCGTCTAGCTGACGAGAACAATGACAGAGATGCTAAAAGAAAGATGTGTTATTTCTGCTTGGCGGGGATGTTGATGTATCCGGCGGCAGTGGTAATCACTGAGATGCTTAAACTCCCTACGGCAAGCCAATTATTATCATCAATGGCTAACATCTACTACCCTTCTGTTAGTTTGGTGGTAGGTAGTTACTTTGGCTTCAGCGCAATGTCTGGCAAGGATAAGGCAAAGTAATGAAAACCTGTCTGTACTCCTACACTAAGGGAATGTACGAGACAGAGTGCGGATTAAAAGCATTGTTGCGCCCACATCATCGGTGCGATAAATGCGGTAGGAAAGCAGAAGAGGTGCGCTATGCCACTGACAGCGAAAGGCAAGAAGATCATGAAAGAGATGATCGATCAGTACGGTAGGGACAAGGGTGAGTCCATGTTCTACGCGATGGAACGCTCAGGCAAACTGAAGGGCGTGGCAGGCAAAAGGAAGAAACGCAATGCTTAACATGTTACTCGGCCCGGCTCTTGAGCTAGGCAAGGACTTTCTGAAAGGGAAGGCGGAAGAAAAGAAAGCAATCCAACAGCGGAAGATCAACCAGATCAACAGTGACGCTGACTGGGAAGCTAAGATGGCTGACGCCACTAAATCATCATGGAAAGATGAGTGGTTTTCCTTGATTCTAAGTGCGCCTTTGATTGCCGTGGCATATAGCGTGGCAATGGATGACACCGCTATCATTACAAGGATGGATGAGGCTTTCACTGCGCTCAACTCACTGCCTGAATGGTATCAGTACCTGCTTTTTATAGCGGTCAGCGCGTCATTTGGTGTTAAGGGTGCGGACAAGATTATGAGCATGCGGGGTAAAAAATGATCGAGAATTATCAGCAATGTCTAGAAATGCTGTTGCATCATGAAGGCGGCTTTGTAAACCATCCTGCCGATCCCGGCGGAATGACTAACCTTGGAGTGACCAAGAAGGTCTACGAAGATTATCTGGGCCGAGAGGTCACAGAGGATGAGATGCGAGCTTTGACGCCAGAGGATGTCGCGCCACTGTACAAGCGTAATTATTGGGACAGGGTGAAAGGTGATGATTTGCCGTCTGGTCTTGATTGGGCTGTTTTTGATTGGGCTGTTAATAGTGGGACTGGCCGGAGTGCAAAAGCTCTCCAAACGTGTATCGGAACTACAGCAGATGGAGCGATCGGCCCTAACACACTGAAGAAACTTGCTGAGTTTGATCCTAAAGAGATCGTTATGCAGATGTTTGAGGCGCGTCAGGCGTTCTACGAGAGCCTGTCTACCTTTGACACGTTCGGCAAGGGATGGACACGCAGGAACAGCGAGACACTCGATCAAGCAATCGCAATGTTAGAAAACAAATAATGTTGCACAGATAAACATAATATGTTGTAATTCTCCTGTTGTTTACCAATGGGAGAATGCAATGAAAAATCAAACAACACTAATGGCCCGTGTCTGGGCTGACCTATCTGCGATCAACGTCAACGATCACATCCAAAAGAAAGGCAACTTGTCCTATCTGTCTTGGGCTTGGGCTTGGTCAACTCTTATGACTAAATACCCTGAGTCGTACTACGTCTTCCAAGACACCCGTACTGAAAACGGTACGGTAATGGTTGAGTGCGTCCTGACTATTCATGAAGGCGAAGAGGTTGCCACGCGCACAATGTGGTTGCCGGTCATGGATCACAAGAACAAGGCGATCGTTGACCCTGACACTCGTGCGATATCTGACACACGCATGCGCTGTCTTGTGAAGTGCCTCGCTATGTTTGGTCTAGGTTTCTACATCTATGCAGGTGAAGACATCCCGCAGGCTGAGAAAGAAGCCCTAGATCAGCCGATCGACAAGGCTCAGGCTCAACGCCTCAATGAGATGTTGGACTACTCAGGAACCGACATACAGAAGTTCCTAGCGCACTATCGGATCAGTTCTGTGTCCGAGCTACCACAATCGCATCATGAGCAGGCGTATAACGCGCTGTCGCAGAAGATCTCGCAAATGGAAGCCCAGACTGCGCAAGCTGATAACGAGTTGTCAGATGTCGATCTGTAAGGGGCAAGCACGATGAGAATGATCAATCACGAGCAAGGGACACAGGAGTGGCTGAACAGCCGCCTAGGCTGTCCTAGTGGGTCAGGATTCGACAAGTTGATTCAGGCCAGTGGCAAGCCTTCTACGCAGGCTGAAGGGTACATTAATCAGTTAATCGCTGAATTGATGACCGGGCAGACCACAGAAGTCAAAGTCACTGAGTGGATGCAACGGGGAACTGAACTGGAGCCGATGGCGCGTAACTTTTACGAGCTAGCGTCAGGCAATGACGTTGAAGAGGTTGGGTTTTGCAAGCATGACGTTTTGGAGTGCGGTGTAAGCCCTGATGGACTGATTGGTGAGGATGGCGGGCTAGAGATTAAATGCCCGACTCCTGCAACACATATTGCTTATTTACGGGCAGGTGTGTTACCAACTAAATACAAACAGCAGGTGATGGGCTGTATGTGGATCACTGGCAGGCAGTGGTGGGACTTTGTGTCTTACCACGAGACGATGCCTGCGCTGATCGTCAGAGTCGAACGTGACGATGACTACATCACGCTACTGGCTGATGAGGTATCAAAGGCCGTAGACACAATTCAATTAGAAGTTAATCGATTAAGGAAAATGCAATGACACAATATGACAACACAAACCGGGGCGCTATCTGGCGCAATGAGAAGAAACGTCCTGACAAGCGTGACCCAGACTTTACCGGGGTCATGAACATCGAAGGTGTGGAGTATCACATGTCAGGTTGGTTGCCTGATCCAGAGCGCAAGGGGCCAAAAACGCCTGCAATGACGTACTCGTACAGGCGCGTTGAAGAGCAGAATTTTCAGCCGATCGAGAGAACGATTGAGACCAATCCTGCGGCTGATGTTAACGATCAGATTCCTTGGTAACAAAAAAAGCCCCGTAGCTTAACGGGGCAAAGGAGTCATCCCAATGAGAGAAACATCTTGCGATGCAGTTACATATTACCACGGGAGCGATAAATGACACGAGTAAACGCAGGGCTGTGTGTTAAGAACGCCCAGAAAGAACTCAACATACCGAACGAGCGGATGGCTAGGGACTTCAGTGTTCACCATCAGCAGGTGTCGAGATGGCGGGTCAATTCAGATATGCACCTGAGCAAATTGCAGATGTTTGCCAAATATTTTGAAATGGATTTGTATGAGTTTTTGAAATTAGGAGAAGAATCCAATGGGTAACAAGAGATGGTCAAACAGTGAGCTATTGATGCTCGGTGACTTGTACCGGGACGGTCTGAGCTACAACGACATTGCGTGTAAGTTGAAGCGCAGTAAACGTGGAGTGGCGCATGCGCTTCACGCATACCGGCATGTGATCAACGTGGAGTACCGCAGGAAGCGCGGAGAGTACCACTCAGAGACGCCAACGCAGGAAGAGCTACGCGCACCAGTGAAGGACTTCACGCCTGCTAGCAAGCCTTGGTGGAAGTTCTGGGGATGAGTGACTCGCTCAAACAGACGGTAACGTCAGAGCAGGCCGCACTGCAGTCGTATCGTGACATCAAGAATATGATGAAAGATCACGGCTACTGTGTGGTCACCATCCGGGCAGGTGGCCGATCACTGGAGCAGAACGCGCTCTACCATGTATGGACGCAGGAGATCGCTGACAAGGTCAACAAGCACAACGGCACTGACTTCAGCAAGGGTGAGATTCACACTAAACTGAAGGCGATGTTCTTGGGCTACACAGAGCCTAAGCAGATCGGCAGTACAACAATACCGCCACAGTTGAAAAGCACCACTAAACTAACGAAGGGCGAGATGTTTTTCTTCATGGAACAGGTGGAACACTGGGCTATCGATTCAGGGATCGCTTTATCGCACCCAGAAGACAATGAGTATTACCGGACAAAGCGAAAGCATGAAGTCGGCGAACAGACGCTGTAAACAGTGCCGGAAGAAGGTTCCTGCTGAGTCGGCATTTGTCACTCAGTTGCGAGCCTTCTGTTCTTTTGAGTGCCTAACACAATTCACCAAGTCAGAGAAAGGGAGAAAAACGATAGCAAAATCCTCCCTTGCAGAAATGCGTGAGCGTAAACAAAAACTCAAGACCAAATCTGACTACCTCAAGGAAGCCCAGGCGGCGTTCAACGCATACGTCAGGGCGCGTGACCATGACAAGGCATGCATCTCGTGTGGGCAGTGGACAGACGATCGATACGGCGGAGGTTGGGACGCAGGCCACTACAGGTCTGTTGGCTCGGCCCCACACCTCAGATTCAACTTGCATGGGTGTCACAAACAATGCGTGAAGTGTAACCGCTATCTCAGCGGCAACGTGGCCGAGTACCGCAAGGGTCTGATCGAGCGCATCGGCATCGAAAAGGTTGAGGCACTGGAGGCCATGAATGCTGTCGAAAACATAGGGAAAAAAGAAGAGTATTTAATCCGCATCAAAAAAATATTTACCAAGAAGAAACAAAAAGTGTTGCAATCAAGGTTGTAAAGTGCGAATATACACATGTCGGGAAATTAAATTGAAATGGAGAAAACGACATGATCACAGCAGGCATCAAGCACAACTTCCGCAAAGGCCAGTACATCTGGAGCCTCAACTGCCTTGAGGACATGGTATTTGAGATCGTCAAGATCACACCACACCGTATCGTTGCCAAGCACGTTGGATGGATGGATGGCCGCAAGGTGAACTTCCACAAGGCCAACTACGCGGTCAGCAACTTCCGCCCATCAAATGTTTTTGAATTAGATTTTCCGGTCAAGCGGTAAAAAATATCGCTTGAATGAAACAAAAAGTGTTGCAATCTATCTTCACTGTGGTATTATTCCTGTGTCGAATAAATTTAATTGAAATCTAAGGAGGTTCGACATGATCACAAACAAATGCCCTAACAACGTCAGCGTTAAGTTCCACAATCAGGTTGTGGAGATTGTCACTGAGATGGCTAACGCTCTGATGAATGAGTGGGGCCATGACTTCCCACTGCTGATCAAGACCATCCACAACTGTGGCCGCTCTACTGGCGGTGGTTCGAACAATCATGTGTGCATCTCTGATGCGTATGACGTTCAGCCACGCAAGCGTGTTTACGAGCTTGTCGAGTACAAGAGCATCGCCAACAAAAAAGTCATTGGCACAATCAAGGGTGACCAAGAGACTGTCCTCAAAGCACTGTGCGCTCATGAGGTTGCTCACTGGTGGCATCAGCAGTTACTCCGCGAGGAGTACGGCAATACTTGGTGGCTTGAGCCTGAAGCTCGCAAGGGCTACAACTCACCACACGGTATGCGGTGGCAGATGATCTACGCTGATCTGCGTACCATGTTTGTCAACCCAGACACCAAAGGCACAAACCCTTGGTGGCCTGATGATGTTTATTCAGATGAGGAGGCGGCGTAAGCCGCTCCACTGGAGGTATCGACATGAAACTTACCAACCAACAAATTATCCTGACCGCGCAGGCTATTGCGCGTGTCGGCTACCCTGACGAGAGCGACTTGGACGCAATGGTTGAAGTCCTTCAGAAGCTCGATCAGGAGATTGACTTCAGCCTGCCGCTTGGATACCACGCAGACAATGTGGTGGGCGAGGCTGAGAACGATCTTGAGGTACAGCGGTGTGCGATCTACGCCGAGCGTGAAGAACAGGAGCGCAGGATCGCAGAGTACGAGTACGAGCTAGAGCCGGATGGCGAGGATGATGACTAAGGGGCTACGGCCCCTTTTTTAATGCCTGCAAAAATAATTAAAATAAATGCAACGTAAACTGTTGCTTTACGGCACACCTATTTGAGAAACTAACTGTGTCGGGAAATTAAATTGAAATCAGGAGATCGACATGACAGTTTCAAACAAGCTCTTAGTTCTTTCAGCAGTTAAGCCTTTTCCAGAGTCTTACGATTTAGTTCTTGTGCGTGACAACGAGGTATTTGATGTCACAAGTCAGGAGTCTAAAAGCGTAGAACGTGCAGTGTCTGAGGCTCGCATTTACATGCCTCATTACACTTGGGAAGCGTGGGTCAAGCAAGACAACGATTGGGTGTTGGCGTAAGCCACACCCTTACAGGGAGAACGAAATGATCCAGTCAATGGCAACAGCATCGGATTTCAACAACTGGACGGCTCACGCAAAGAGCCTTCCTGAGTCATCAATCCGCCACATCATGGGCGACTGCCAGAAGGCAGAAGAAGCCATGCGCGGATGGAACCCAGAGCGCGAGAACTTCTACCGCGATCAGTACCTGACCTACAGGGACGAGTTGCTCAGACGAGCATGAGAAAGGAGCCGAAAGGCTCTTTTTTTTGGCCAAATAAATATTTTATTGTCAGCAACAAAAAGTGTTGCATTATTATTCCATTGTAGTATCCTATCTGTGTCGGGTAATTAAATTGAAATTGAGGAGAACACGACATGAACTTCAAAGTAACTGCAACACCAAACGGCAAGGGCAAGGTCAAGATCACTGTGACTAATCCTGATGGCACTTCTTGGGTTTACGCTGAGAAGGCTAAAGAAGGCCGTTTCACTCACTACGCTGTAGTGACTCAAGAAATCACTCAAGCGGCGATCGATCGTCACATCTCTTTTGAAAAGCGCCACTGGAATGGCTGTTCTGTTGACCGCCCATATCTGGAAGGTCTGATCGGTGAGTCTTGCTCGTTCATCCAGATGGCTACTAAAGAAAGCACCGCAAAGAAAGCAGGGCCATGTTTGCCATACGCTGAAGCTAAATCAGTCGAAGTATTTGAAGTGGAGGCGGCGTAAGCCGCTCCTCCGGGGAGAGAATCATGAGAATGGGAACTTATTTCGTTTATCCAAAGGGTCAGAAGTCTAAGGGCTTCAAGATTGATGCAGTTAGCTTTGATGCCGCTAAGTCGATCTTTAATCAGGTTGAAGGCATCGCGGACACCAACCAGAATCGTTGGAAACTTTGGGCAGACCGGGTCGCGTAAGCGGCCCTTTGGAGTTAATCATGAGAGCAGTAAAAATTACATCTGAAACCGCCGACACAATCGCTGACTTTATGTCCGAGTATCAGTCAACCCTTCACAACAAGCTCGTTGCTGAAGGTTTCGATCTAGAGGAGGTTTCCGAGATCATGAGCGCCTACATGTCCATCAACGGCAATCTAATCAATATGCTTGGCGAAGAGTCAGGCACAGGTTTCTCAATCGAGATCAAATAAGGTTTGACAGGAAATAATTTAAAGGAGTAAGGTTTAAGACAGTGCCGGACGGGGTGTGCGAAGCCCCTAGCGAACCGGACTGAGAAACAGGAATAAACCCGTGACCGCACTCCGGCACTGGTTCCAATTGTGACCGAAACAGTATTCTCGGTCAACATTCCTAGAGTCTCATTCTGTATCGTTAGGGTTCATCCCGTACCGTTAAAGTACGCTCAGTGTCGTACAGCACCAGAAAGCACGATTGCAACCCAACCTTTGAGGACGGGACAAACAGCGTTAGAGGTGATCCGCCTACGGGCAGGGACGGTTGAGCTACCGAGTCGAGATACCCACGACTAAAAGCACTGCTGATTACTGAGGTTGCATGGACGATAGCGTACCGGATGGACAGGGATCACCCTACGTCCTCTAAATGACAACTATGACCAAAATTTGAGGTGACTCATGGGTGAGCTAGACCCAAGAACATTTGTTGGAGAAACAGCGGAAGATTTGCAAAATGAAATCGCCGTGATTGAGAAATTCTGCAAAAAGTTTAACGTCAAGTATTTCAAGATGAGTAAATATGAACGAGTCGATTTTGTTCTGTACAGAGGCGAAGCACACAAAAGGCATGTTGTTGCAGTTGCTGAAGTCAAAACTAGATACGATCATAATTTTTTTGATTGGGGCGATCTTTTTTGCCCACTACATAAAAAAGCTCATTGCGTAATGTACGCAGAAGCAATCAATGTTCCTGCGTTCCTGATCAGTAAGCACAACGATGGTATTTTTTATGTTGATATGCGAGAGCCATTTCATGATTGCAGGATCATCAAAGACCCAAGAAGCCGCAATGATTCGGATGAAACACCATGCGTAACTTGGATGGGCGATCTAATAAAAGAGCTAACATAGGATCAAGAATATGCAACTAAGACCACATCAAGAACTGGCGATACAGATGCTGAGAGACAGTCTGGCGTCAGGCAAGAAAAGACCACTGCTTGCGGCTCCATGCTCATTCGGCAAGACAATTACAGCGGCGGCTATGCTCAAGTCAGCACTCGACAAAGGTAAACGCGGCATCTTCATCTGTGATCGCATCAAGCTCGTCCAGCAGTCACTGGAAGCGTTTGGCCGTCATGGCTTACCATTCGGTGTTATGCAGGGTAACCATGAGCTAACCAATCCACACGCGCCGATACAGATCGCATCGATCCAGACGTTAGCCCGGCGGAAGAACATGGTGGACTTTGACTTTGCCATCGTGGATGAGTGCCACACCTTGTATGAGTATCAGAAGAAGATGATGGAGGCATACGACAACATCCCGTTCATTGGTTTGTCAGCCACTCCATTCAGCAAGGGACTCGGCAGGTACTATGATGACCTAATTGTCCCGGCAACAGCAGAGCATCTGTTAGGTGAAGGCTACCTATGCCCAGTTGATTACTACGGCGGGCGCAAGATTGCGCTGAAAGGTATCAAGACCAGAACACTGTCTACTGGCGGGTCAGACTATGATCCTGAAGCATTGTCAGAAGCGATCGAGAAAGACACCACTTTGGCAGGAGATATCGTCAAGAACTGGGTCAAACATGCCTGGGGACGCCAAACGATTGCATTCAGCCCATCGATCAAGCACTCCAAGTTTCTTGTCGAGCAGTTTCGAGCCATTGGGGTGAAGGCCGAACACATCGATGGATACATGGATGACGAAATACGCCAAGAACTCTATGAAGCGCATGACGCAGGTGAGTTTGCGATCCTGTCCTGCTCCCGGCTACTGAACACTGGCTATGACGCGCCGCAGGTTAGCTGTCTGATCGACTGCTTCCCGACTAAGTCACACATCGCATATGTTCAGCGAGCAGGCCGGATCATGCGGACAGCGGACGGCAAAGAGAACGCCGTATACCTCGATCACGCCGGTAACGTGAACAGGTTTGGATTTGCTGAGGCTGTAGTGCCATCAGAGCTAGACGATGGAACCAAGCGATTCCAAGAGAAACAGCAGGTCAAAGAAAAGAAAGAGCCAAAGGTGCAGGAATGCCCGCAGTGCTACCGGCAGATGGTTGGTGTGCGCTGTGGTTGCGGCTACGAGCTACCGATGACCGCACAGATCAAGCATGACGGCGCAGAGCTAGAACGTCTAACCAAAGAAGCCAACAAGATCTACACGACTGAGCGCAAATCAGAGTGGCTCGGCGAGCTACAGTATTACGCCAAGACTCGCGGCTACAGCCTAGGTTGGGCGGCGCATAAGTACCGCGCCAAGTTTGGTGTATGGCCTAACAAGATCACCGCATCTCGTGTTGATGGAATGTCAGACGAGGTCAATCGGTTCATCAAGAGCCAGAACATAAGACATGCATACGCAAGGATGAAAAATGACAGTAGAAACGATCCTCAACCAATTCAGCAAAGTGCGTAACTCTGGGCAGGACAAGTGGAGAGTTCCATGCCCGGTACACAATGGCAAAGGTTTCAACATGAGCATCAAGGAATGCGCTGACGGCACAGTGTTAGCTCATTGCTTTGTGTGTGGAGCAGACGGGCCAAAGCTCGTGCAAGCTCTCGGCCTAGAGATGGCAGAGATATTTCCGCCAGACAATAACTATATCCGCCCGGTGTTTAGCAAGAAGATGCAACAGGAAGCCCTAGAAGACGAGATCGTCCTGAGCATAGCCGGTGAGACGCGGAAGCTAACACTTGAAGATAAACGCCGTGTACGTTTGGCTAAGGCAAGGCTTGAAGGTATCGCACAAATAAAAAATGCATCATGATCAACTTAAAGTGTTGCACTGAGTATTTGATTGTGGTCTAATTGTTATGTCGAAATTGAAATGTAATTAGGAGAACGACATGAAAGTATTCAAATTTGACCCAAAAACTGGCAAGCGCGGCGAACTGATTGATGAGATTCGCTTACCTAGCACATTCGGACAAACTATTGAATTTGCTCAATCTAAAGGTGTTCAGACGCATCTTTCTTACAAGAAGCCTGCGAGCTTTGGCGATATGTTCTGGGAGTCTCACATCTACATGGGCCGTGATGACAACAAGGGTGAGCTTGTTACTTCAAAGTACGACTGTTGGGTTTGCTGTTGCAGTGGCAAGTATTTCGATAAATGGCAGTGGAACATCATCCCGCCATATAACGAACTAACAAAGAATTTGGAGGCCGCGTAAGCGGCTCTTGGGGGTTCACATGGCAGAAGCATTTGTCTTAGTTTTCGGCCTCGCTACCGCGTTTGTGGTAGCAGGGGTCATTGGGTTAGTCGGTGATTGGTTGACCAAGAAGTGGGGTGGCGAATGAGCATGCCTAAGCATCCATCCTGTCCCAACTGTGGGGACAACTTACTCAGGGAACACCTGAACATGGGCGATGAGGTCTGCAGATACTGCGGGCCAACTCGTGAGCTAGACACTTACGGTGAGCTAGAGAAGAAACAATTTGACGCATGGTACTCAGCGTACCTCGATGAGAAAGGTGGAGAATGAACAACAAGGCAATGAACGAGCCAACAGTGGACGATGTGATGAGCCACTGGAGCAAGTGCGGATCGATCAAGGACACCGCTGAACACTTTGACAAGACCTACAAGTCAGTCGAGATCATGGTTGCACGTTACAAGTACAACTATGAGCGGAGCTTCAACTTCCCGCACATCATCCACGCCAAGAGGTTCGGAGCATAATGGAATTTGTCTGCGCTTTAATCATCACTGTGTCACTACTGGTCTGGCTATGCCTATGGTGGGACGCCAACGAGAAGTCGAAATGAGTACGATCTGGAGAGCAGTCAGCAAGAAGCGTGGTTGGGTAGTGCATTTCGGAAACCACAGAGACCTAAACGCATTCTTGTATTCCAATGGTGCGTCTGACTACGAGGTAGACAAACTTGAATACTCAAGAAAAATAGACATCATCAAGATGCTAAATGGCAGTGCCTTATGTGGTTGGGTCAACGGGAGAAAGCGTAAGTGAGATTCACTGACCTGATGTCGGCGTTTGAAGAGATGGAGTATCTCGTCCATACCACTGGCCGCACATTCAGGATTATCCACTCAGGCACTAAGACTCCGGCCTATCATGTAGTCCAAAAGGCAGGCAGTGCCAAAGTCCCGTTCCTGATCGCAGAACTCAATTGTCGCAACGTAGTAGGTGACGAGCAGATACAGAAAAGCCGTGGGAGAAAGACCCAGAAGAAAATGGTTGGCAAGAAAGAGATCACCAAGGATGGCCTCTACCAATACAGCGCACCATCGAGAGCAAAGTAGAACGTGTTAGCGCAATCGTGTTATAAAGCGCCTATCAACACTTTGGACGCTATAGGCACAGAGATGGCAGGTGGAAGACCAACCAAGTACAACGCGACAATCCAGAAAAAGGCAGAGGACTACATCAAGAATCTGCCAGAGGATGAAGTCGTACACAGCATTGAAGGACTCGCAGATCACATCAACGTGGCCCGGTCTACAGTCTACAAATGGCGTGATGAGATTGAAGAGTTTTCGGACACGTTAGAGACAATCCTGAGAAAACAGGCTAAGACTTTGATCAACCGAGGGCTTGCAGGTGAGTTCAATGCGCCGATGACCAAGATGATGATGAACGTCAACCACGGCTACAGAGAGCGCACAGAGCTAGACAATCTTTCGAGTGATGGATCGATGTCGCCACAGAAGATCGAGCGGGTCATCATCGAGGCTACGCAGGTTTGAGTGCAATCCTACGGTTTGAGACAGCATCTGTCTTCAGGCCACTGCTAGAACCGGCACGATACAAAGGCGCATGGGGAGGCCGAGGTTCAGGCAAGTCTCACTTCTTTGCCGAGCTACTGATCGAAGACTCAGTCAGGATACCGGGCATGCGAGCGGCATGTATCCGGGAAGTGCAGAAGTCACTCAAGCAATCATCCAAGCGTTTGATCGAGGATAAGCTCCAAGCGTACAACCTCGGAGAAAGGGCGGGCTTTAAAGTCTACCGGGAAGTCATCGAGACGCCGGGCGATGGCGTGATCATCTTTACTGGTATGCAAGACCACACCGCTGACTCTATCAAGTCACTGGAAGGCTTTGACCGAGCATGGATCGAGGAGGCGCAGTCACTGAGCCACAGATCGCTAGAACTACTCACGCCAACCATGCGTAAGGAAGGATCAGAGATCTGGGCATCATGGAACCCTAACCGGCCAACAGATGCGATCGATCAACTACTGCGAGGCGTCAACACTCCAACAGGCTCGGTAGTCGTCAACGCTAACTGGAAGCACAACCCGTGGATCAGTAAGGTACTATTGCAAGAGAAGGACGACTGCTTACGCATGACTCCCGATCGGTATCCACATGTATGGGAAGGTGAGTATGCTACTGTCTTGGAAGGTGCGTATTATGCTAGACACCTATCGGAAGCGGCACTTGAAGGTAGAATCGGATTCTTTGGAAAAGATCCTCTTATCAAACTACATGCCGTGTGGGACATCGGTGGAACGTCCAAGAAGTCGGATGCGACTGCTATCTGGATTGTTCAGTACATCGGCGAAGAAGTCAGGCTGATCGACTACTACGAGGCAGTAGGCCAACCGTTTGAGTCTCATGTAAACTGGTTGCGAGCCAAGGGCTACGAGGATGCGCTCATGGTACTGCCGCACGATGGCAGGAAGCATGACATGGTCTACAAGGTCACACCGGAAGGATTCCTGCAAGATGCCGGATTCACTGTTGAGTCTATCAAGAATCAAGGCGCAGGCGCTGTACTGTCCCGCATCGAAGCGGCCCGCCGGATGTTCCCATCCTGCAGATTCCACGATGAAAACACTAAAGGCGGACGAGAGGCACTCGGTTGGTATCACGAGAAACGTGACGAGGCCAGAGGTCTCGGTCTCGGCCCTGAGCATGACTGGGCATCCCACGGCGCTGATGCTTTTGGCTTGGTGGCCGTCTATCGACAGGGCATCCATCAATCCGACTCGTGGGATACGCCAATACGAAGAAATATCGCGGGTGTAGCCTAATCACTGTTTAGTGGTAAAATGTCCGAGTGATCACATACTTGGGACGCTCTGATGGCGAAAAAGCAAGGCTTACTTGACGCACTGTCTGATTATTACGAAGGATTCTCATCGATCCCAAGCTCTGTGATGGGTTACATTGGCTCCACAGATTCATCAAAGATGGCGGATGACGCGACTCAGTATGCAAAGCAGTCAGCAGAGGCGTTAGCAAAGCAGTTCAAAGAAGACCCATTCAACATGTTGCTCGACATGGCTCCAATCGTTGGAGAGGTCAGAGCATTCATGGATGCAGAAGATCTGCGGACAGCGGCAGATCAGGCAGATCAGGTAGGCGATAAGAGCAAGGCTGAGAAACTACGCCAAGAAGCATCAATCACAATGACTGGTGCTATTCCACTGTTAGGTATGGCGGCTCGCGCAGGTAAAAAGATTGGTACTGCCGGAATGCAGATGACCAATGACGGAAAGCCGATATTGCGTTCAGATATTGTTGGTGAAGAAAACATCGCAGTGCCTGATCAAGACATGATGTTGGCAAAGCGTTTGATCGATACAGGATTCCTCACTGTTCAATCTGCCGGGAAGCCATCAAGCGTTAAAACAGCAATTAAAAATTACCGCAAAGCAATGCAGTCATCAAAAGCATTTGCAGACCGAGAAATGAGAGCCGCTGAAAACGATTTCCAAACAATCTTCACTCCAACTGATATCGGAGAGCGTACAACATTCAACCCAGAGACCTTGTTTGGCAAAGTAGTTATCCCGATTCAGGGTGATGTATCAAACCTTGGGTTGCTTGAGCGAGTTGGCGGGATCGATGTGGATACTCCTGTGCAAGCAGGAAACAAGTACAGTCAGCAATATAAAGACTCAGGCTTTGGTTGGCAGTCTATGTTGGATACAGCGCAGTCAGTCCAGAACAAAGTACGCACAGTAGCAGATGATACGGGTCAGGCTCCTGTTGGTGTTTACACAACAATGGGCCTTGAGGCGACAAACTTCAGCACACCAATTGCTGAGGCAATGTTGAAGCAGATACAAAACTCAAAAATCACAAAAGCCGATAAAGCCGCTTTTGACAAAAAGCTCAGAAGCAAAACGATCAAAGACTCCAAGGGCCGTGTTAAAAAAGTATTTCCTGATTGGGTTGGGCTAGATCATCCTGATGCTATGGATCAGTTAATGGGCCAAGGAAAATACGAAAATATTGGCAAAAAGCGAACTGCGTTCACCACAACGATGAAGACAAACGACTTCAGAGATAGGGGCTTCCCAAACTACAATGAGTTGTTGTTTGCCACACAAGACCCAGATTTGGTTAATGCGCCAATTAAAGGTTCCGGTCTTTCAACATACCAAACAATTATTGGCGATGCTGTTTATGACCCAACAATCCACAAAAGCTACACAGGCAGAATGCCGGGCCAATACTCTGGCGGGTTAGGTGGGTCAATCCCATTTGAAGTAATGTTCCCTGATGCATTCGCAGAGCAAATGAAGCGCAAGACATCAGCAGGTGAGCCGTTTACGCCATCACAAGCTATTGATGCTGTCATGAAAAAACCTGAAGGGTTCCAGAGAATGGATGAGCGAACTGTGCAGGGCATCCTCGATTACATTAATCAATACGGGTTGAAGTAATGGCTAATCCAAGTTTTATTGATCGCATTAACAACCCACAAGATTATCCATATGTGAAAAACCCAGATGGGTCGATATCTACTCACCGTATGGCGGCAGAGTATGATGAGGATAGTGGCCAGTGGATGGCCTTTCCAATGATCCAGATGCAGGGAGATCAACTCAAAGTTTACGAGGATGATCAGTTAAGGTCGGCAATGGACAGCGCGATAAAGTCTGGAAACTACTTGCCGATGCCAAGCAAAGAAGCGGCTATCGAATACTCAAAAGGTGGGTATAAAACAGACGCTCTGAATAATTTTGGTAAATCAATTTCAAATCAGAATCCATACGAAAACTACGGCATCCTCGACTTGATCAACGATGTACCCTACTCGGAGCTACACAAGTTCTTCACAAAGGGTCATCAGACGTACTACAACAATGCGCCGCAGATGATACAGGAGTTACGCCCAGAGCTAGCAGGTCAGCGTGTCGATCGCAACCTACAGGATCAAATGCTAAACTTTATCGGCGGGTACGACATGGCCGCACGAGGCATGAGTCCAGAGGCCGCAATGAGTGGAGCAAGAGCTTATCAGGGCAAACAGTATCTATTCAGTGATCGCAAGCCAGACGCTATTGGCGACTATGAAGAGAACGTAGCAGGAGTCCAAGCGTTTGACCCAGAGCAAGGAAGACTATCAGATGAGGCGCTGATTGATCTCGCTCTGAAGTTTGCTCGTGATAGAATGGCACAAAGCCAGAGGAATCAGTAATGGCACTATCTAACTATGGCGAGCTAAAGACAGCGATCGCAGATTTCTTAAACAGGGATGATCTTACATCGGTCATTCCTACATTCGTTGCGCTTGCAGAATCACAGATAGCTCGTGACCTACGCCACTGGCGACAAGAGGTACGGGTAACTGCTGATCTAAACGAGCGGTTCGAGAACCTGCCGACAGATTGGTTGGAAGGTGTTCACCTATACCTAAGTGATGGTGCGCCGGTAGAGTACGCATCAGTCGCGGAGATCGGACGCCAGAAGGTGCTGACCAACGACACTGCAGGTAAGCCACGGCTATACACGTTGAACTCAGGTCAGATCGAGTTCTACCCTGCGCCTGATGAAACCTACACTCTCACAATGGTTTACTTTGCTCGCATCCCAACAATGAGCGGTGACGCAGACGCAAACTGGCTCATGACTTATTACCCGGACGTTTACCTGTATGGCTCACTGCTACAGTCAGCACCTTATCTAGCAGAAGATGCTAGAATCGCAGTGTGGGCGCAGTTATACAGCGCGGCAGTCAAGAATCTAGGCGATGATTCAGAGAAGGCTCGGTCATCAGGTGGGCCGCTCGTGATGAGGAATGCGTAATGACCGAATGGACTCCTAACGTCACACCAACGACAACGTATGAGCAAGAAGCCGGGATGCTCCCATCCGGGGCAGGTGTTGACGAGAACATCCTCAATCTAACCACTCGCGCAGAGACAGCCGCTACCAACGCTGAAACAGCAGAGACAAACGCTGAGACTGCAGAGACCAATGCGGAAACTGCACAGGCCGCCGCTGAGTCAGCGCGTGATGCCGCTGTAGTCGCCCGCACTGGAGCAGAAACTGCCGAGACTAACGCAGAGACAGCGCAAACAGCCGCAGAAGCCGCTCAGACAGCCGCTGAGGCCGCTCAGACAGCCGCAGAGACGGCGGAAACAAATGCGGAAACCGCTGAGTCCAATGCACAGACTTATGCCGCTAACGCGCTATCTAGTGCCAACGCATCGGCAAGTTCAGCAACAGACGCAGATACAGCAAAGACGGCGGCAGAGTCGGCAAGGGATGCAACGCTCGCGGCTTACGACAGTTTTGACGATCGCTACCTTGGTGCAAAGGCATCCGATCCTGCGACAGACAATGACGGCGATGCACTTGTAGGCGGGTCACTGTACTTCAACACCACTGACGGCATCATGAAGCTCTATGACGGTAGTGCATGGGTAGCGGCTTATGTGTCAGCGTCCGGTGTGCTAACAGTCGCCAACAATCTATCTGATCTTGGAGATGCGGCTACGGCTCGCACAAATCTAGGGTTAGGAACAGCGGCCACTACAGCGGCCACAGACTATGCGACAGCGGCTCAAGGAACACTGGCGGCATCAGCAACACAGCCGGGCGACAACGTATCTACACTGACAAATGACGCAGGGTATCTAACGTCATACACTGAGACTGACCCGGTCTACACCGCATCATCTTGGTACACAACGACAAACAACTCAGGAAACTGGGACACAGCCTATGGATGGGGTGACCACTCCACTGCAGGTTATCTCACTAGCTTCACAGAGACTAACGATCTATCGACAGCGGTCACATGGGCCAACGTACCAGACGCTAACATCACACAGTCGTCAGTCACACAACATCAGGCGGCACTGTCGATCACAGAGAGCCAGATTAGTGACCTCCAGTCTTATCTCACATCTATTGCCGCTAACTCTGTAGGTATTACAGAGATCAACGTGACTGATGGTACTAACGGTCAGGTACTGACAACTAACGGTGCAGGTACGCTGTCGTTTGCTGATGCGTCCACTGTGGCGGCTCTCAATGACCTCACAGACGTATCAACCTCTGGCATCACTGATGGGCAAACCATTGTATACAACTCAAGCACTACATCGTTTGAGCCGGGTACTGCAGGTGGTAATACAACAACCAATGGCCTGTGGGAACACAGTGCAACCATTAGCGCTAACTACACAATTACATCAGGCAACAACGCAGTGGCGGCAGGGCCGATAGATATTGCAAGCGGTGTCACAGTAACTATTCCAAGCGGATCAAGGTGGGCTATCGTATGACAGTTACAATCAATGGAACAACAGGGATTGTCATGGAGGAGAACAAGGTAGAGCTTGGGTATTTCTCTAATGACGACAGCGTTGATACAGCCTTCACTGTGCCTAGTGGAGACAATGCGGCTATTGTCGGGCCTGTGACGGTCAATCAAACAATCACAGTAAACGGGACTCTGACGGTACTCTGATATGGCAAGTGAACTCATAGTACAAACACTCAAGGGGCCAACTAGCGGGGCCAATGCGAACAAGGTGATTATCCCGTCTGGGCAGACGTTAGAGTGTTCTAGCGCAGTAGTTTCGCCGGGCAGTATCCTGCAAAAAACAACAGTGTCTCAAAATACTCAACAATCATTCACTTCAAGTAGCTATGCTGATACCAATGTTTATATTGAGCTAACCTCCGAACAAGCAAACTCTGACTTCTTTATGACGTTTTGTGTGGGGGTGTCACCAAATAATTTTTACAGTATTTATGGAAGACTTGTGCGCCGAATCTCTGGGCTGTCTGACGTTACTATATCGGAAGGTCGAGTTCATCGGGCGCAAGGGACATCAACTGGAGATGCCGATAGGCATTACCCAGTAACTTATATTGATTCTCCTAGTGCCGCCGCAGGAACTACGGTTCAATATATGTTCCAAGTTGCTAGCGGAAACAACGGCTCTATGGTGCGTGTTAACGATAACTCCAACACTACCATTACCCTAATGGAGATCGCAGGATGACAACACTCTATGTAGACAACATCGCCCCGAATCTCCAAAGTAAGATCAGTGCGCCTAACCTTCAGCTTCCTAGTGGGTCTGTGATTCAGGTTGTAGGTGCTAATGACATTATTACTGCAACTAACACTAACTCAACAAGTTTTACTGCTACTACACTAGCGGCCACAATTACGCCAACAAGTTCGTCTAGTAAAATTTTAGTTACAGCAACTTTTAGTGCCACACAAGATGGTGGTTCTAATGAACAAGCTCAAGTCACCATTTATCGTGGGGCAACAAACTTGCGCCCTTCTGGAACTTGTAATTTTATGTATGACCATCCCGGTGGCAATGTAGGGTTTAGTGGAACTTATATGGTGTATGACAGCCCTGCTACAACCTCTGCAACAACCTACACTGTGTATATCAAAGTAAGTGGGTCAGGTTCATTTTTTAGAGCAGTAGCCGGGACAGACACCATTACACTCATGGAGATCGCAGGATGAGCAGTATAATCAAAGTCGATCAAATCCAACTGGCTGATGGCTCGACACCAACTGCGGGTGATCTTGGGTTGAATGTTACTGGTAGCACTTTACAAACAGTCAACGCTGTTTTTTCTGGTTC
>Ga0255775_1000117_pt1 | contig 74316 bp, 72 predicted proteins | sample 011ome_26_FD_179973 | JGI IMG/M metagenome (GOLD analysis project Ga0255775, IMG submission 179973) | Coastal salt marsh microbial communities from the Groves Creek Marsh, Skidaway Island, Georgia - 011511BT metaG (version 2) | ecosystem: Environmental > Aquatic > Marine > Intertidal zone > Salt...
ATACTAATCACGGCAAGCAGGTCAAAAAATTTATTGATTAAAAAAAATCGTTGCTTGATATCACCAAAAATTTTACCGAAACTTGCCCTTAAGGTAGAGGTGAGCGGTGTCGACCCTGCAAATAGCAGGATAACCCAAAAGATTTCCCAGCCGATGTGTTGATTTGAAATTTTTTTAACCTCGCCCATAATGCGCTCACTCATTTCAGGTAACAGTAATTGTGTGATATTTTGCAACCGATCAAAAGCCAATGAGGATTCATTCAACCACTGACCTACAATAAAAATTATTAGCAGGATGAGTGGCAAGATGGCAAATAAGGTAAAAAATGCGATTGACGCATTCATCCCCATGAATTGATGTTGACGACAATTATTCAGAATATCTTTATATATGTAGTAGAGCGTTTTTGAATTGACGAATAATGCCATTAGTTAATAATCTTATAACGATTTGAAATTTTCCGTTGCTTGAATCAGTGCTTTTAGTGTGCCATTTTCTGAAGCAGAGTGACCAGCGTCGGGCACCATAATCAGTTCAGCATGCGGTATTTGCATAGCGAGTTCATAGGCAGTTTTTGGAGGACACACCATATCATAGCGACCTTGGACGATGACGATGGGTATTTTCTGTAATAAATTTACCTTACTTAAAATTTCAGCACCATCGATGAAGCAGCGATTGTTAATATAATGTAACTGCACTCTTGCGCGTGCCAGCTCAAATTCATAATTCATTGGCTCAGCCTCGCCGGTCGCTTCATCGGGTAACAGTTTTAAAATACTCCCCTCAAATTGATTCCAGGCTACGGCTGCTTTTTGAGCGGCTTCTTGTGGTGCATGAAAAACCAGTTGTGAAAATTTTTCTACTAAATTGTCTTTGCTAATACCTGCTTGGTGATCTAACAATTTTTTGTGCAGTTCAGGAAAAAAATGTTCCACATCTTTTAGGAACCAATCTAATTCGGACTGACGGCTCAAGAAAATGCCACGTAAAATTAAACCCTTAATCAGATTTGGATATTTGACGGCATAGGCCAGGGCAAGTGAACTGCCCCACGAGCCACCAAATAAAATCCATTTTTCAATATTGAAGTGATGACGAATGGCTTCGATATCATCGAGTAAATGCGCGGTCGTATTGTTAGTTGTTTCGCCTAAAGGTTTACTTTGGCCACAGCCACGCTGATCAAATAAGATAATGAGATAATGTTTTGGATCAAAAAAACGCCGCTGCTTGCTTCCTGTGCCGCCGCCTGGACCGCCATGAAGAAAAAGGATGGGTTGGCCATTGGGATTGCCAGATTGTTCCACATAAATATCATGGCCATCTTTTGAACTTAGATGGCAAGAGTGGAAGGGTTCAATTTCTGGAAATAAAGCATTCCTTTTTTTTGTAAACATACTATATATGGTGCCCTTAATTTTTTAAGAAAAATCCATTTAATTGTAAAGCAAAATAGGGAATAAATCGGCGGTATTTTTTGATAAGTAAAATAAATCACATAATGTTACAAAATTGTTACAAAAGTGTTGCAATTCAAAATTTAGGGGTATAAAGTACGTCTCAAGCACGTGAAGTTTGTGCTACGAGTGAAATCTCCTCTAAATCAGATTTACTGTTATGCAGTATTCCTGCATGAGTGGACTTTTCGCTTTATTTTAAACCCTTAGTTAAAACTATGGAGATTTATAATGCAATTAAATAAAATCAAATTAGCTCTTGGTTTCGTTGCTGGTTTAACTGTTGCTATGCCAATGGTTGCTTCAGCTGCTGCTGACCAAGAAAAAGCTATGGCAAATGCTAACAACTGGGCTCACCCACGTGGTCAGCATGACAACCAAGCTTATTCTAAATTAACTCAAGTAAATAAAGGTAACGTTAAAAACCTTAAAGCTGCTTGGACATTCGCTACTGGTGTTAACCGTGGTCACGAAGGTGCTCCACTTGTTATTGGTAACACTATGTTCGTTCATACTGCTTTCCCTAATAACGTTTACGCTTTAGACCTTAATAACGATCAAAAAATCGTTTGGTCTTACTTCCCAAAACAAGATCCTAGCGTTCAAGCAGTTCTTTGCTGCGATAACGTAAACCGTGGTCTTGGTTTCGGTGACGGCATGATCTTCTTACAACAAAATGATGGTATGTTAGTTGCGCTTGACGCGAAAACTGGTGCTAAAAAATGGGATGTATCAAATACTGACCCTAAAGTTGGCGCTACAAACACTAACGCACCTCACGTAATCAAAGACAAAGTACTTACAGGTTGTTCAGGTGCTGAATTCGGTGTTCGTTGCTTCATCGCAGCTTACAACATCGCTGACGGTTCTTTAGCTTGGAAAGCATACAGTACTGGTCCTGATTCAGAAGTTCTAATCGGTGCAGACTTCAACAAAGAAAACCCACTTTTCTCAGCTCTATCAGTTTACGAAGATGTAAACGGTGGTAACAAACAAGGTGGTTCTTTCAAAAAAATCCCTACTGACCAACTTCAAGGCGGTGTAGCTGATCTAGGTGTTAAAACTTGGCTCAAACCACAAGCTGTTAAAGATGGTTGGCAGCATGGCGGTGGCTCTGTATGGGGCTGGTGGCCATATGATGCAAAAACAAACCTAGTGTACTACGGTACAGGTAACCCATCTGTTTGGAACCCAGACGTACGTCCTGGTGACAACAAATGGTCTATGACTGTTTTTGCTCGTGACCTAGATACAGGTATGGCACGTTGGGGTATGCAAATGACACCACACGACGAGTGGGATTACGACGGTATTAACGAAGTTATCCTCTTCGACAAAGGTGGTAAAACATATGCATGGCACCATGATAGAAACGGTTTTGCTTATACATGGCAAGCTGACAACGGTACTTTAATTGCTGCTGAAAAAGTTCACCCATTCGTGAACTGGGCAACTGATGTTGATCTTAAGTCTGGTGTACCTAACAAGGTAGCTGAGCATTCTACTCACCAAGACTACAACACTAAAGGTACATGTCCTGCAGCTCTTGGTACTAAAGACCAACAGCCTGCTGCGTACTCACCTAAAACTGGCTTAATCTACTCACCACTTAACCACGTATGTATGACATACGAACCAGTTGAGTCTAAGTATGTAGCTGGTCAGCCATGGGTTGGTGCAACACTTACTATGTTTGCTGGTCCTGACGGTGTAATGGGTGGCTTTGCTGCTTATGACCCAATGACTAACAAAAAAGTATGGTACAACAAAGAGAAATTCTCTGCTTGGGGTGGTGCTTTAACAACTGCTTCAGACTTAGTTTTCTACGGTACTTTAGATCGTTGGTTCAAAGCTCTTGACGCGAAAAGCGGTAAAGAACTTTGGAAATTCCAAGTTGGTTCAGGTGTGATTGGTAATGCATTCACATATGCACACAAAGGTAAACAACACGTTGGTGTCCTTTCAGGCATCGGTGGTTGGGCTGGTGTTGCTATGAACCTTGGTCTAACAAATGACACAGACGCACTTGGTGCTGCTGGTGGTTATAAAGAACTAACAAAATACAACGCTGCTCCTGGTGGCGGTGCTTTAACAGTATTCAGCCTATAATCTCGTAAGATTTTATAGAACTAAATACAGTTAAGTTAGTCTTAGAAACACCCTACTTCGGTAGGGTGTTTTTTTTTATCTAGAGATTTAGAGATAATCATGAGGTCAGCTTTTATTTAACAAGGTATAATTTTGGCAACTAAAAATTAAGGATACAAAATGTTGAAACAACTATTTAAAACAACAACCCTTTTACTGTTTGGTACATCAATGCTAATAGCAGAAACTCGCACCATTGACGTAAATCCCGATGAAGGAAAACTCGGTGGCGTCCGTCGTGTACCTCAAGCGGATGAATTTAAGGTGTGTGCTGACCAAGATAACTTACCTTATTCCAATGCTGATGGAGAAGGCTTTGAAAATAAGATTGCTGAAGTGCTTGCCGCTGATTTAGGTCGTGAACTCACTTATCAGTATTGGCCAGACCGTTTTGGTTTTTTAAGAAATACGTTAAATGGTTATCGCTGTGATTATGTGATTGGTACGAATACTACTTACGATGCGGTGAATACGACAAAACCCTATTATCGTGCTGGCCACGTTTGGGTTTACCGTAAGGATAGTGGTTTTACAATTGAAAATTGGGATTCACCAGATTTAAGGAAAGGTGTAATTGGCATCAATGATAAAAGTCCGGTCGCCGTGGCACTTAATGCGAATAACTTAATGTTTAACGCAAAACCTTATCGAATCCAGCGTGATTTAAATCAATCACCCGGGCAGAAAATTGAAGATCTGGCGGAAGGTAAAATTGATATTGCAATCGAGTGGGGCCCTATTGGCGGTTATTATGCAAAACAATCAAAAGTGGAAATGGTGGTAGTGCAGATACCTGAATATGCAACCGAGCAATCACTCTTAACCGGTAAAACAAATTGGAATATTTCGGCTGGGGTTAGAAAAAAAGAAGATGACCGTCGTGATGAAATTGAAGCGGCAATATTTAGAAATTTAGATAAGATTAAAAAGATTATGGATGACTACGGTATCCCTTATGCTGAACCAACATTCGAGGATAGATTGGACGGTTATAAACGCCATAAAAATTAAGTTTTTTTGGTCAAAAAGGGTGACACAAACCGTAAAAATAAGTAATATTAGGGGTTAGGAAATCTTGAACATCCTTATTAATTTAATCCCTTATTGCAAGGAACTTATAACTTTTTAAGTGTCCAAATTTGTAGGAAGACTTAAAAAGAATAACGGAGATATTTATGTTAAACAAAAAAGTAATCATGTCATCGCTGCTTATTGCATTGTTTAGTATGGCAGGCATCGCGAATGCTGGTATCAAATTAATCAAAACGACTGATGGAACTGAATTTACTATTCCAAAAGAGGGTCTGAAAGGAACACCAGCCGAAGCAGAGTTTTTAAAAACAGGTAAAAATATTTATGTTGGCGATGCAGAGGCTGAGAAACGTGGCGGCAAACGTTTTGGTTTCTGGTCATGTACGCAGTGTCATGGTCCGACAGCCAAAGGCCAAGTAGGCCCTGGTCTCGTTGGCCCAACATTCAAATATCCAAAAGATATTACCAATCAAGGTATGTTCGAGACAATTTGGTATGGCACTAATGGTGGTATGGGTGGTAAAGGTTTTGGTGTTATGGCAAAGGATGACGGTTTATCTGTAGATGAATTACTTAAAATCATTGCTTGGGTTCGTACACAAGGTAGTCAGGGTGTGACAGGTAATGAAGATGATCAAATGAAGAAGTTTTTGAAAAATTAATTTTCGTTACAACTTCGCAATAAAAAAAATTAAAGACTGAAGTATAATTGCTTCAGTCTTTTTTTTTAAGTTTTGGCATGTTTAATAAAATCCTTTTTGTTTTAATTTTTTGTCTTGGCACCTCTTCGTGTTCGGATAATACGCAAACCAACAACGTATCAGAGAAAGTTGATGATGTTGCTATTATCAAATCAGAAACAACCACAGAGCCAAATAAAATTGTTTCTGCTGAAATAAATTCAGAGGCCATCACATTTGTGAAAACCACAGACAGCTCACCTTTTACCATTGACCCAAATTTATTTGATAGTGCAGCAGCAAAACATTTTTTAATGACAGGTGAGAATAGTTACATTGGTGATGCTGAAGCAATCAAGTATGGAAAAAAGCGCTATAACTTATGGTCGTGCACGCAGTGCCATGGTCCGACAGCCAAAGGTCAAGTTGGACCCGGTTTAACGGGCCCGGATTTTAGGTATCCAAAAGATGCAACAAACAAAGGTATGTTTGAAACAATTTGGGCTGGCACGAATGGTGGTATGGGAGCTAAAGGCTTTGGGTTGATGGTACCTGATGATGGCATCACCCCCGACGAACTATTAAAAATTATTGCATTCATTCGAAGCAATGGAACAATTACAGGAAATCAATAATTCATGAGCAATCAGGATATACACAAAGTCGTTATTGTTGGTGGAGGCGCCGGCGGATTGGAGTTAGCAACCAAACTGGGTGATTCGCTTGGCAAAAAAAAGAAAGCGCATATCACACTGGTGGATGCAAAAAAAACTCACCTATGGAAACCTTTGTTACATGAAATTGCTGCAGGCAGCCTAAATCCAGATAAAGATGAGCTGGATTATTTAGCGCAAGCACATTGGCATCATTTTCAATTTCGTTTAGGCAGAATGGATGGCATTGATCGTGAAAATAAAACCATAGTCTTAGCCCCCTTTCATGATAGTGATGGCACTGAAATCATTCCACGGCGCTATTTTTCTTACGACACGTTAATCATTGCGGTTGGTAGTACCATTAATGATTTTGGTATTGCAGGTGTTGCTGAAAATGCCATTGCTTTAGATACACAGCAACAGGCTGAACGTTTCCATCAAAAATTACACAATGCTATTTTAAAGGCGCAAACTCAAAAGGATATGATATTGCCGGGGCAACTTGAGGTGGTTATTGTTGGCGCAGGTGCGACTGGGGTTGAATTGGCAGCAGAACTTCATAAAGCAACTAGAGAAATGACTGCCTACGGACTAGATAAAATTAATCCCGACCGTGATATACAAATTTCTATTATTGAAGCAAGCGAACGTTTATTGCCTGCATTGCCTGAAAGAATGAGTTTGTCTGTTAGAAAAGAATTAGAAAAATTAAATGTGAAGCTGTTTATGGGTGAAAGCGTTATTGAAGTTAATCCAACAGGTATCAAAACAAGTAATGGCAGGTTTATCAAGTCGTCATTGGTTGTTTGGGCTGCAGGAATTAAAGCACCAAGTTTTTTAACTCGTTTAGGGCTGAAGGTAAATAACATTAATCAAATTAATGTTCTATCATCATTACAAACAGTCGATGACCCGAATATTTTTGCTTTTGGTGATTGTGCATCATGCCCAATTAAACCAGGTGCAATTGAAACAGTTCCTCCAAGAGCACAATCAGCGCACCAACAAGCATCTATGCTGGTAAAATCAATTAAGAAAGTTGTTATGGGTAAAGCTGATGTGTTGCCACAATACCGCTATCAAGATTATGGTTCATTGGTCAATTTAGGGAGCTACTCTACGGTAGGAAATTTAATGGGCTCCATTACCGGTGGCAGTATGTTTGTTGAGGGATTAATTGCACGATTTATGTATTTGATGCTTTATCAATTACATCTTTTAGCATTGCATGGGCCTACGGTTGTATTCTTTCGTTTGGTTGCAAAATTTATTACTCGGCGGACCGAAGCGCAAGTAAAGCTGCATTAAACTTAATTTTTTTCTGCGTAATGAATGCGTGCAATGACCATGGCAAACAATACAAATAAGCCAAACATAAAAACAATGGCATTAATAGGTAATTCATACTTCACCATGATGGTATAAGTGCCACTCAAAATAAGAATACCTAAATTTTCACTAAAGTTTTGCACAGCAATGGAGTGACCAGAACCTACCAGTTTATGACCACGGTATTGCAGTAATGCATTCATTGGCACAATTAAAAAACCACTAAAAACTCCGATAAAAAGCAAAACAATGGCAGCGGTATACCAAGTTGAGATAAATATCATGGCGCAAACAAACGCACCCATTAAAATTCCCACCGAAAGAATTTTTACAGAATCCCGCATTTCCACATAACGGGCAGCGATGACCGCCCCAATTGCAACGCCTAATGCAACAACGGCTGTGAGTTGTGTTGCTTTATCAATACCATAATTGAGCGCATAAGCTGCCCAAGCAATAATCACCAACCGAAGGGTTGCTCCGGCACCCCAAAAGAGAGTAGTAATGGCAAGCGACAGCTGCCCACCATAACGATCTTTTGCTAATTTGGTTGCTGATTTTATAAAGTCTTTAAAAAGAAAAAGAGGATTTTTCTTTTCAACTTTGTGTTCAATAGGTAAAACAGGAATATATCGATTAAATATGGCAGCTAATAAATATAAAAAAGCGATAATCAATATCGCGTAGTGCACATTGTAACTCGCTAAAATTCCACCGACAATTGCACCAAGAATAATGGCAGCGACAGTCAGTCCTTCTACCCATCCATTGGCGGGTACCAGTGATTTTTCGGGAAGTAATTCCGTTAATATGCCATATTTTGCAGGGGAGTAGGTGGCAGCTCCAATTCCAACAATACCATAAGCATACAAAGGTTGCATGCCAAAAAACATAGCCAAACACCCTGCTAATTTAATTCCATTTGAAATGAACATGACTTGACCCTTAGGTCTTGAGTCAGCAAATGCCCCAACAATTGGCGCCAAAACAATGTAAGCCAAGACAAAAAATTGCAGCAAAAGTGGTTGATGCCATTTTGGCGCTTCCATTTGCGCCAACAACGCAATCGCAGCAAACAACAATGCATTGTCCGCTAAGGCAGATAAAAATTGCGCAGTTAGGTAAGCATAAAAACCTTTGGATTGAATTGTATTAGAGGATATCTGCTGCATAATCTGCCAATCTGGATCGTTCACCTCGCATTAATGTGACATGACCATTATGATCCCATCCTTTAAATCGCTCTACGACATAGGTCAACCCGGAGCTACCCTCGGTTAGGTAAGGCGTGTCAATTTGAGCAATATTACCTAAGCACACCACTTTTGTTCCAGGTCCAGCGCGAGTGATTAAAGTTTTCATTTGTTTAGAGGTTAAATTTTGTGCTTCATCAATGATTAAGAATTTATTTAAGAAGGTTCGACCACGCATAAAATTGAGTGATTTAATTTTAATTCTTGAGCGAATGAGATCTTGAGTCGCTGCTCTACCCCAATCACCGGCATCATCATCCGATTTATTTAGCACATCGAGATTATCTTCAAGCGCACCCATCCAAGGGGTCATTTTTTCCTCTTCTGTGCCAGGTAAAAAACCAATATCCTCACCTACTGAAACCGTCACCCGCGTCATGATAATTTCACTGTAGATTTTTTTATCTAACACTTGGGCTAGCCCTGCTGCCAAAGTAAGCAATGTTTTACCTGTTCCCGCTTGGCCCAGCAAAGTGACAAAATCAATATCTGGATCCATTAATAAATTAAGTGCAAAATTTTGTTCACGATTTCTGGCATTAATGCCCCACACATTAAACTTAGGATTCACAAAATCATTGACTACTTGAAGGGTAGCTGTTTTTCCATCAATGGTTTTAACAATGGCATGAAAAGGTTTGTCAAATTCATAATAAAGAAACTCATTGTTTAGAAAGGTTTCACACAAAGGACCCGAAAGACGATAAAACATTTTTCCTTCTTCTTGCCATGATTCCATTGCTTTACTATGTTTTTCCCAAAAATCTTCAGGCAATTCTCTCACACCTGGATAAAGCAGTTCGGTATCTTCCATTACTTTATCGTTAAAGTAATCTTCTGCACTGATACCTAATGTTCTGGCTTTAATACGAATATTAATGTCTTTGGAGACTAGAATTACATCACGATTTTTGTGCTCTTTTTTTAGATAAGCAACAACACTGAGTATTTGGTTATCAGCAATATTGCCAGCTAACATTGGTAGATCAAACTCAATCGGATGCGTTTGTAAAAATAGTTTCCCTGCAATTTTATTCCCATTGGTATTGAGTGGGCAGCCAGTCTCCAATTGATTCAGACAAGGTGTCATAATTTCTTCTAAGTAGCGACTTGTTTGTCTTGCATTTCTTGCAACCTCGGATAAGCCTTTTTTTATGTTATCGAGCTCTTCGAGAGTTACCATGGGCAAGTAAATATCATGTTCTTCAAATCGAAACAGACTTGAGGGATCATGCAGTAGCACATTTGTGTCTAGCACAAAAAATTTTGTGGTGTTATTTTTTGCCATTTTTATGATTGATTTTTAAGATGGTTAAGCACCTCAATAACATGCCCGTCTACTTTCACTTTTCTCCATTCATGTATTAACTTACCATCTTTATCAATTATGAAAGTACTTCTTTCGATTCCAAGTACTTGTTTTCCATACATATTTTTTGTTTTAATTACATCAAAAAGCTGACAAGCTATTTCATCAGGATCGCTCAATAAATCAAATGGAAAATTATATTTTGCTTTAAAATTTTCATGAGATTTTACCGAGTCTCTGGATATACCAAAAATTTCAGTATTGAGTTTTTGTAATTCCTCATAGTGATCTTTGAAATCAATACCTTCGTTAGTGCAGCCTGGGGTAGAGTCTTTTGGATAAAAATATAAAACTACGTTCTTACCTGTAAAATTACTTAGATCAAATTGCAGACCTGATGAACCGGCAAGTGTGAAATTTGGCACTTTTTTGCCGAGGCTAACATCCGCCATAACTGTTTTTCCTTTATTGAATTATTAGTTTAGATTGACCCATTATAGCTGATAAAATTCATTCAAATGGCAATCGAATTATATGATACCGTCCATTATTTGCACATTAACTGTGCTACCTTTTTCGATAAAAGAATCATTTTTATTTAACACAATAAAGCAATTTGCTTGAGTCATCGAGCTTAATATACCTGAGCCTTGATGTGGGGTAGGATTGACAATCCATCCATCATTTTTTTTAACTAAAACGCCACGTTGAAATTCCATACGACCGGGCCTTTTCTTTATAGAGGCACTACATTTTGCTTGGAAGCAGGGAGGTAAATGATAGTTGGTTTGCCCCATAATTTTTTTTATTGCGGGCTGTACAATTTGATAGAACGTTACCATGGCAGAAACGGGGTTTCCAGGTAGGCCAAAATAATGTGCTTGTTTAATTTTTCCATAAGCAAGCGGTCGTCCTGGTTTTATAGATAACTTCCAAAATAATACTTCACCAATTTCCGCTAATACCTCTTTCATATAATCTGCTTTTCCAACAGAGACTCCACCAGAGGTAATGATAAGATCTGCTTTGCTAGCCGCTTTTAATAATGTTTTTTTAATGACAGTCTTATCATCAATGACATTTTTGAAATCAATAAAGTTTACATTGAGACGGCTTAACATCGCCTGAATCGAGTAGCGATTGCTGTCATATACTTGGCCAATCTTAATTGGTCTTCCAACAGAAATGATTTCGTCCCCGGAAGAAAAGAAAACCACCGTTAGTTTTTTAAAAACATTGATATGGGCCAATCCTAATGATGCCAGTAGGCCAACTTCAGCAGGACGAATAAAATGTCCTTGCTTTAGAATGACTTCACCCTTTTTTACATCCTCACCAATATTTCGAATATTGGCATATTTTTTTGGTAACTCATCAATGGTGATTAAGCCATCATGCTCATTTAGAAGCTCAATAGGGATGACAGCATCACATCCTTTGGGAATTCTTCCACCAGTCATAATTTGCATAGCTTGACCTGGTTTAATCTTTTGCAGTGTTGTCGAGCCAGCAAAGATTGATCCTATAACTTTAAAAGTTAATTGATTTTGATTTAACCCAATGGCATAACCATCCATGGCTGAGTTATCATAATTCGGTACGTTAATTGATGACTTTATATCTTTCGCGATTACGCGCCCTAATGCATTTTGAATAGGTAATTTTTCTACTGCTTTTACCGGTGTTAAAAATTGCTCTAGGTAAAGCTGTGCTTTTTCAAAATCCATAGCATTGGGATCATAATCACTTAAACAACTAGGATCTTTTGATAATTTTTTTAGGTTTATTGATTTTTTCATCTCTTGATTAAATTGCATATAAATTGTTCAATCGCATCGGTGTTATTAATATCAAATAATGGTTTCTTGCATGGAAATATCATATCACTGACGACTGCAATAATTGTGGGGTCATCATCAACTAATTTATTTAATGAGGTTGCAGGTCGATACACTTCTATTTTTGGAAAGTTTAATGACTTTAGGCCCTCGATAATAATGAGATCAACATTTTGATCCATTTTTTTAATAGCCTTTTCGAACGTATCGGGATCATTTGCAAACTCAGTTAATAATGCGGATCTTTTTTGATTCATGATTAATGTTTGATAAGCACCCGCTTTTCTTAATCGATAACTGTCTTTACCCGGTTGATCGACATCAAAGTTATGGTGAGCATGTTTAACGACAGAAAGCTTGAGCCCTTTTTGAAGCAAGCCCGGTATGATTTTTTCAATAAAAGTGGTTTTTCCCACCCCGCTATTTGCAGCAATAATCGCTAATGTATAAGGTGTTTTAAGCATTTTCGATCAATGCCAAATCATCTTTGTTATTAATATTGGTAAATGGCTTTTTATCATTAAAATCAACACAAATATAATTATGGGCCATCACCCATTTTTGAAGCTTTACCCCCTTTTTTTTGACATAAAGAGGAATGTCATCCACCAGTGATTTTGAGCAGAGTATGAATGTAGGTTCTAAAAAGCCATCCACTCGAGGAATAATAATTTCTGCATTGGCTTGCGTTATAAATTTTTTCAGTTCTGAGACGAGATTTGCGGGTAATAATGGACAATCGTTTGGACAAAATTGCACCCAATCCGTTTGTGCTTGCTTTAAACCGAAATACACCCCCGTTAACGGCCCAAAACTTTCTTTTAATTGATCTTTAAATTGAATATTTTCAGGAAACTGCTCTAAATTAACGTTAGTGCTAATCCAGATCTTGCCTACTTGCGGACGCAAACGATCAAACACATGATTAATCAGGGGCTTATTGTTTAAGAGAATTTGTGATTTGTTACTACCCATTCGGGTCGATTTGCCACCAGCTAAAATTACACCATCAACTTGCATTAACCACCTGTGTGTGACATGAAGCGGATGACAGCTGGAGATTTTTTATGAATTTCAAATTCGTGTGATTTGGGTTTGTTCTTTAAAGCATCCAAAATACCTTTTATGAGCGGCTCATCATCATAAGGATGATTTCGTAATAATGGCAGTAATTCAATTTTATCTTCTTGTCCTAAACAAAGGTAAAGTTCTCCCTTGCAGCTAATTCTGACCCGATTGCATGATTCACAAAAATTATGGCTATGCGGAGAAATAAGGCCTATATTAGTTTGACTATCTTCCACATGCCAATATTTAGCTGGCCCACCGGTTGAAAGTGTTGTCGAATTAAGAGTGTAATGTGACTTTAATTTTTCGAGCACTTCATCATTACTCACGAAAGTGTGTGTACGCTCATGAGCTACATTGCCAAGAGGCATTTCCTCAATAAAGCTTATATCAAAATAATGATCAAGCGCGTAATTTACTAAATCATAAATTTCATGATCATTAATGCCACGCATGAGCACGCAATTTAATTTAATTTTCTGAAAACCTAAGTGGCGAGCAAAATGAATGCCGTCTAACACCGCATTTAGCTCTCCAATACGTGTCATTTTTTTGAAATTAATTGCATTGAGGCTATCGAGACTAATATTTATTCTTTTGACACCTGCAGCAATTAACATGGGGGCCTTTTTTTTCAATTGACTTGCGTTTGTAGTCAGGGCCAACTCTTTCAGCTGCGGATTTTTACCTAAATTCAAAAAAAGTTGATCGATGTCTTTTCTCACTAATGGTTCACCACCGGTGATACGAATTTTTTTTACCCCCAAGCGAATAAAAACCTCAGCTAGGCGTTGTAATTCCTCTAAAGTAAGCAAATCCTTCCTTGGCATAAATTCCATTTTTTCAGACATACAGTAAATACAGCGAAAATCACAGCGATCAGTCACTGAGAGCCTAATGTAATCTATTTTTCTATTGAACTGATCAATCAATTGAGGGGTCATACTGCCATTATTTTTTATAAACATACAGTATAATAAACCATTTAATGATTACTAACATTTAAGCAATGGCACTTACAACAGAATCCGAAGAAAAAATTAAACAGTTAATAGATAAGTTTCAGAATAAACCCGGAGCTCTTCTACCTCTAATGCATGCTATTCAGGATGATTTAGGTTTTGTTCCTGAAGAGGCTTACCCTTTAATTGCTAAGGCTTACCAACTCTCTATCGCTGAAATCCACGGTTTCGTTACCTTCTACCATCATTTTAGAAGAAAGCCATCTGGGAAGAATATTTTACATATTTGTCGAGCAGAATCCTGTCAATCGATGGGATCTGAAAGTATTGAGCAATATTGCAAAGATAAATTAGGTATTGATTATCATGAAACAACAGCGGATAACACATTAACTTTAGAGCCTATCTATTGTCTTGGTAATTGCGCTTGCTCTCCCGCCGTAATGATTAATGAGAAAGTGATTGGGCGTGTTACGCAATCCAAAATTGATCAAATAATCACTGAATCAAAGGTTAAAGCATGAGCTATAAAATATATATTCCTATTGATTCAACCGCTCTTTCATTAGGGGCTGATGATGTTTATAAAGCCATTCAAGATGAAGCCAGCTTAAGAAAAATTAATTTACAGATTGTTCGTAATGGTTCCCGAGGTTTATTCTGGCTAGAACCTATGATTGAAGTTGAAACGAGTCAAGGACGCATAGCATATGGGCCTATAACCATTGATGATGTGCCGTCACTTTTTGATGCTGAGTTTTATCTTGGCAAAGCGCATTCTCTTAGTCATGGACTTACCGAAGAAATTACCTGGTTAAAGAATCAAGAACGTTTAACTTTTGCTCGGGCAGGTATTACAGATCCAATTAATATTGAGGAATACGAAAAGCTAGATGGATTTCAAGGCCTTAAAAATGCAATTAATTTAAAGCCAAACGAAATTGTTAAAATTGTCACGGAATCGGGTTTAAGAGGAAGAGGGGGTGCTGCATTCCCAACCGGCATTAAATGGCAAACCGTTCTTGATACCCCAGGTGAAAAAAAATACATTGTTTGTAATGCGGATGAGGGTGATTCAGGTACTTATTCTGATCGCATGATCATGGAGAATGATCCTTTCGTTTTGATTGAGGGCATGATTATCGCTGGAATCGCGGTGGGTGCCGATCAAGGATATATTTATTTACGCTCAGAATACCCAGATGCATTAAAGGTGTTAAATCAAGCCATCAATATTGCAAAAGAAAAGGGCTACCTTGGTAAAAAAGTATTGGGTACAGATTTTAATTTTGAATTAGAGGTTACCCGTGCTGCAGGGGCCTATATTTGTGGTGAAGAAACATCATTACTTGAAAGTTTAGAAGGCAAGCGAGGCATGGTTCGATACAAACCACCACTTCCAGCAATTGAAGGGCTTTATGGCAAACCCACAGTAGTAAATAATGTAATCTCGTTGGCTACGATACCTATTATTTTAGATAAAGGGGCAAAATACTACGCAGATTATGGCATGGGACGTTCAAAAGGCACCCTACCGATTCAACTTGCGGGCAATTTAAAAAAAACGGGCTTAATAGAAAAAGCATTTGGTATTACGTTACGTGAACTTCTTTATGATTATGGTGAAGGTTCGGCGACAGGCAAACCCATTAAGGCAGTTCAAGTCGGTGGCCCGTTAGGAGCTTTTATTCCTGAGTCGCAATTTGATATGCCCCTTGATTATGAGACGTTCGCTAAAGTTAATGCTGTTGTAGGCCATGGCGGGATTGTTGCCTTCGATGATAGCGTGGATATGGCAAAGATGGCACGTTATTCCTTTGAATTTTGTGCGATTGAGTCTTGTGGAAAATGCACCCCTTGTCGAATTGGATCGACTCGAGGCATGGAAGTTATAGACAAGATAAAGTCAGGTGTTGAGGTGGAAAAAAATGAAAAATTGTTACGTGATTTAGCGGAAACCATGGTGCATGGTTCGCTATGTGCGATGGGAGGCATGACACCATTTCCGGTAATCAGTGCATTAAATTTCTTTCCACAGGATTTTGGTCTTGAAAAGACTGATGCGAAGGCTTAAACTGTGGAAATAATTAATAAAATTAATGGGTTATAGCGACAAATGGATGACACTAAAGATTTTGGCACGCCAAAAAGTTTAAAAGAGAAACTGGTTAATTTAAAAATTAACGGTTTGTCTGTGAGCGTGCCTGAAGGCACCTCAATCATGCGGGCTGCTGCCGAAGCAGGCATAAATGTGCCAAAATTATGCGCCACTGACAACCTTGACCCATTTGGCTCATGTCGCTTATGTTTGGTTGAAATTGAAGGGCGACGTGGCTATCCAGCCTCATGCACTACGCCGGTAGCTGAAGGAATAGAGGTTAAAACAGAAACACCAAAACTTGAGGATCTTCGAAGAGGAGTGATGGAGCTCTATATCTCAGATCACCCATTAGATTGCTTAACTTGTGCAACCAATGGTGATTGTGAGTTGCAAGATATGGCTGGACGAGTTGGTTTAAGGGATGTGCGTTACGGTTATGAGGGTGAAAATCATTTAGATGCTATTAAAGATGAATCCAACCCCTATTTTACCTTTGATCCATCGAAATGCATTGTCTGTTCACGATGTGTTCGCGCTTGTGAAGAAGTGCAAGGTACTTTTGCGCTAACCATTGATGGCCGTGGTTTTGAATCCAAAGTATCTGCAGGAAATAAAGATTTCATGGATTCGGAATGCGTGTCATGTGGAGCATGTGTGCAAGCTTGCCCAACAGCGACATTAATTGAGAACTCAATCATTGAACAAGGAATTCCAGATAGGCATGTAACTACAACTTGTGCGTATTGTGGTGTGGGTTGCTCATTTAACGCTGAAATTCAAGGTGATCAAGTTGTCCGAATGACGCCGAATAAAAATGGTGGTGCCAATCATGGCCATTCTTGTGTTAAAGGACGCTTTGCTTGGGGCTACACCACTCATCAAGACCGCATTACAACGCCCATGATCAGAAAAAGCATCAAAGATCCTTGGCAAAAAGTGAGCTGGGAAGAAGCCATTTCATATGCAGCATCTGAAATTAAGCGCATTCAAAAAAAATACGGCATTAACTCTGCCGGAGCTATTTCTTCATCAAGATGTACCAACGAGGAAGTTTGGGTTGTACAAAAATTAGCACGTGCCGGATTTGGTAATAATAATATTGATACCTGCGCTCGTGTTTGCCATTCACCTACAGGTTACGGATTAAAACAGACACTGGGGGAGTCTGCCGGCACGCAAAACTTTGACTCGGTTATGAAGTCAGATGTGATTATGATTATTGGCGCAAACCCAACCGATGGCCACCCTGTTTTTGCTTCACAAATGAAGCGTAGACTTAGAGAGGGCGCTAAACTCATTATTGTGGATCCAAGAGAAATTGATTTGGTTAACAATTCCGTGCACATAAAAGCTGATTATCATTTGAAACTTAAGCCAGGTACCAATGTGGCGACGATCAATGCTATATCCCATGTAATAGCGCAGGAAGGTTTGATGGATGAAACGTTTATTCAAGAGCGATGTGAGCCCGATGCATTTAAATTCTGGTACGACTTTATTATTGATGAAAAAAATTCACCCGAAACTTTAGAAAGTGAGACAGGTATCCCAGCAAGCACTATTCGTCAAGCAGCCCGCCTATTTGCGCGAGAGAAAAACGGTGCTATATATTATGGGCTCGGTGTTACAGAGCATAGCCAAGGTTCAACAATGGTGATGGCGATCGCAAACTTAGCGATGGCTACTGGAAATATCGGTCGAGAGGGAGTTGGAGTGAATCCTTTAAGAGGTCAAAATAATGTTCAAGGCTCATGCGATATGGGTTCTTTCCCACATGAATTTCCGGGTTATCGACATGTTTCCGATGATGAAACTAGAACGAGTTTTGAGAAGGCGTGGAATGTTAAATTACAAGGGGAACCTGGTTTAAGAATACCTAATATGCTTGATGAAGCCATAGCTGGAAAATTTAAAGCGCTTTATTGTGAGGGTGAGGATATTGCTCAATCAGACCCTAATACCCAGCATGTGACACATGCATTAGAATCGATGGAATGTGTCATTGTGCAAGACTTGTTCCTTAATGAAACAGCAATGTATGCTCATGTTTTCTTGCCAGGTTCATCATTCCTTGAAAAAAATGGAACATTTACCAATGCTGAAAGACGAATATCACCTGTCAGAAAAGTTATGCAGCCAAAAAATGGTTATGAAGACTGGGAAATAACGCAAATGTTATCAAACGCACTAGGCTACCCAATGAATTATAAGCATGCCAGCGAGATTATGGATGAGGTCGCTGCAATGATGCCAACATTTAAAGGAGTCAGTTTTGAGAAACTTGATCGCTTAGGTAGTATCCAGTGGCCATGTAATGATGAGTCACCAGAGGGAACACCCACCATGCACATCGATGAATTCGTCCGTGGTCAAGGTAAATTCTTTATTACAGAATACATACCAACAACAGAAAAAGTAAATGCAAAATTTCCGCTAATTATGACAACCGGCAGAATATTGTCGCAATATAACGTTGGTGCGCAAACTAGAAGAACTAAAAACAGTAGTTGGCATAGTGAAGATGTGGTAGAAATTCATCCACATGATGCTGAGGAACGGGGAATTCAAGAAAATGATTGGATTGGCATTACGAGTCGCGCTGGAGACACGGTGTTAAGAGCAAAAATTACTGAAAGAGTGCAACCGGGGGTTGTCTACACCACCTTCCATCATCCAGAATCAGGTGCTAATGTGATTACAACAGAGAATTCTGATTGGGCTACGAACTGCCCAGAGTTTAAAGTCACTGCTGTGCAAGTATCCAAAGTGTCACAACTTTCAGAATGGCAAAAACATTATAAAGATTTTAGTGAAAAACAAATAAAGTTTGTGGACGAAGGCACTGAAAAAGTTGATTAGGTTTTTTGGTGAAATCACACACACTTATTCAATCTGATAAATCAATCTTTGAAGTAAAAATTTCTAAGAGTAGTTTACCGAAACAGCCCGTTCAAGAATATTTAGCAGAAGAAACGCCAGTGGCAATGGTTTTCAATGGAATATCACATGTTGTTATGATGGCAAGCCCCGCCGATTTTAATGATTTTGCTCATGGTTTTGCAATAACAGAAAAAATTGTCTCTTCAATAGATGAAATATATTCAGTTAATGTTGTTAAAAGTAATAATGGTGTAGAGCTAGAAATAAATATAAGCACGGAGTGTTTTGAAAAACTCAAAGAGGTAAGACGCAATCTTACTGGTCGAACCGGTTGTGGTTTATGTGGCGCGGAAAGTCTCAATCAAGTCATTAATTTACCTGAAAATAAAATTAATAATTCACATACTTTTTCTGCAGAAAAAATTTCAAAGGCAATGGAAATATTTGCATCCAAACAAGAAATTCAGTCAACAACGGGGGCTACACATGCATGCGCCCTTTGTTCAGCCGAGGGAGAAATTAAATTAATTCGGGAGGATGTTGGAAGGCACAACGCGTTAGATAAATTAATTGGTGCAATTTTACTAGAAAAAAAATTATCAGCTGACGATTTTATCCTCATATCAAGTCGCGCAAGTTATGAGATGATTCAAAAATTTGCTTATTTAGATTTATCCCTTTTAGTGGCGATATCAGCACCAACCGCTTTAGCTGTAAGATTAGCTGAAAACTTAGAGATCACTCTTCTTGGTTTTGCTAGAAGTAAAAAATTTAATATTTATTCACATGAACATCGAATAACAAGGTAACATTTCGACCTATGAAAATTGATCATTTAATCGTAATGGCGAATCAAATTGGAGACTTTTTTAGAAGCTATCCTGACCAAGATTATGCACAAAAAGAAATTGCCACGCATTTAAGAAAGTTTTGGGCACCGGATATGCGTGAATTGATAAAAGATTTAGTTGAATCAAAAAAATCAAATGATCTTCATAGCGATGTTGCAGAAGCAATCAGAAAATATTTGTAGGTTATTTTCCCAGCAGAACGAAATAAAATTTATCTTTAGGTCGCTTCCCTGTCCATAATTCACGCCAATCTTTAAATTCTGCCGGCGTTTCATTATCTCCCTTAAGCGCTATTAATGCTAACTTACACGCGTCAATATCTTTTGAATAATTAATGGGTTTTATTTTCGTGTAGTTGTGAAAGAGATCTATTTGGCTGTGAGTTAAATATTGCGAATACAAACAACTCGAAGATTGGACTAAATGCGGCTTCATTTCACTAAATAAATTTTTCATACTTTTGCGATTGTTCACTGCATCACCCCATAACATTATAAAGATAACCCAAATCATCGTTACACCAATTGCCCAATTACTAATCATAGAGCGATTAGTGATTTTTGATTTAATGATATAAAAAATCCATAAACTTGACATTACTAATGCGACTATAAAATTTAAGAAATAGAATTGGTTACTATAATTTGCCGATGCCTCATAAATTCTTTGATAGAGATCATTTGGAAATGTAGCAATGGAAGCAAACCACCCCACCCAGATAATTATTCCAATAAAACCAAAAATCAGTATGCCAAACCAATTCAGTGCACTGGCAGCCCCTCTCTTAAGATTGTCAATGGCACTCACTCCTAATATTGAAAATGGGATAAGAAATGGCATTAAATTAATTTGATCTTGCCTATAACTAAAAGCAATTAAAACTAGATATGTTAGGCTAAAAACTATTGGTAAAGAAAGTTTTTTATCCAAGAAACACGTTTTGTAATTTTTACATATTACCCATATAACTAACGGTAAAGCTGGCCAGGTAAACCATGAAATACCCTCAAAAATGTATTTGAATGATGAAGAATTATTAAAAATTGGTTGTTGTAACCACAATGAAAATAATTCAGGACTTATTTTTTTAAAAGTTATTAACCAAGGAAAAATAAAGGTTAATGCAATCATACTCGATAGCATTAAATAAGTTAAATATCGTTTGTTTTGCCAATCAGTCAAAAGGTATAAGCAGCCTAAACAAAAAATAATAGAAAGTAATGGTAAGAATCCACCTGTTAGAAAAACAATACTTAGCCCAATGCCCAACAGAATACTAGATCGAAAGGGCCGTCTATTATATAAAGTGCAACTATAAAAACTTAATGCAAAACCTGACAATGAAGCCACTTCCGGTGTTAGCGTGTGAACATTTAATATAAGGCCAATGGATGCAATAAAAATTAAACCCGCTTGCCTACCAAACCCTCTTCCTAAAAGTTCACGCGCACTCATCCCTATTGCTAAAAGAGTCAAAGCGAGCCATAAGATATTTGATAATCGTGCCGCATCATGAAAGTCTAGAAATGGGGTAAAAACTTTAACAAAAAGTGAGGCTGTTAAAGCATACAATGGTGGGGTTGTTAAGCTATTGCTGCTTGCTGCTGTGGGTGCGATAAATTCACCATTATAAATAATGGTTACAATTTGGCTAATTGTTTTAGATTCTTGCGGAGCCCATGGATCATGGCCAATAAGTCCAAAAGCTGCCCAAATTATAGCAAGAGCGATAAACAGATTGAATTTTGTTTTATCTCCAAGGTTTTTTCTTGGAGTGGACATATTGCCTTGCCAATCATGCTCAAGATCATATTTCATATATTGTAATCATATATAAAAAAAGGCAGCTAAGCTGCCTTTTTTGTATTTTAAAAATAATTACATACCATACTTTTGTTTGAATTTCTCAACACGTCCAGCCGTGTCTAGAATTTTTTGTTTTCCAGTATAAAAAGGGTGGCATTTTGAACAAACTTCAATAGTAAGATCTTTACCAATTGTAGATTGTGTTTTAAAAGTATTGCCACAACTGCAGGTGACATTTACTTCTGGGTAATTAGGGTGTAAATCTTTTTTCATTTTAATCGATTCTTAAAAAATTGAGGTGTAATTATGTTGGAAAAATTGAAAAAAATCAATAACTATGGATTTTATCCACCCCGCATGCTATCAAAGAAATTATCATTATTTTTCGTGGATTTAACTTTATCCAGTAAAAATTCCATTGCTTCCAAATCATCCATTGGGTAGAGTAGTTTTCGAAGCACCCAAATCTTTTGTAATACTTCAGGAAGTATAAGCAATTCTTCTCTTCGGGTACCGGATTTATTTACATTAATTGCCGGATAGATTCGTTTTTCAGCCATTCGTCGATCAAGGTGTATTTCCATATTACCGGTACCTTTGAATTCTTCATAAATAACATCGTCCATACGAGAGCCTGTTTCAACTAAAGCTGTAGCTAAAATAGTTAATGAGCCTCCTTCTTCAACATTTCGAGCAGCTCCAAAAAATCTTTTTGGTTTTTGTAGCGCATTTGCATCTACGCCACCAGTAAGAACTTTTCCTGAGGATGGAATGACGGTATTATAGGCTCTGGCAAGTCTTGTTATTGAATCGAGCAAGATAACCACGTCTTTTTTATGTTCAACCAATCTTTTTGCTTTTTCTAGAACCATTTCTGCAACTTGAACATGTCGAGTTGCCGGCTCATCAAAGGTTGAGGCTAAAACTTCTCCCTTAACTGAACGTGCCATGTCAGTAACTTCCTCTGGCCGCTCATCAATTAATAAAACTATAAGCTCAACATCTGGATGATTTGCAGTAATAGCATGGGCAATATTCTGCATCATTACCGTTTTACCACTTTTAGGACTTGCGACTATCAAGCCACGCTGACCTTTACCAATTGGTGAAATCATGTCGATGATTCGACTTGTATAATTTTCTTCACCACCCTTGTCTCTTTCCAGAATAAGCGATTCATTTGGAAATAAAGGGGTTAAATTTTCAAAGAGTATTTTATTTTTGGTGTTTTCTGGAACATCATTATTGACTTTATCAACTTTAACTAAAGCAAAATATCTTTCACTGTCCTTGGGAGTTCTTATTTCCCCAGAGATAGTATCACCAGTGTGAAGATTGAATCGTCTAATTTGTGAAGGCGACACATAAATATCGTCTGGACCTGCTAAGTAGGAAGCTTCTGAAGACCTTAGGAAACCAAATCCATCAGAAAGTACTTCGAGGGTGCCTTCACCTTGCAGCGTATCCCCATTTTTTGCTTTATTTTTTAATAACGCAAAAATAAGATCTTGCTTTCGCATCCTTCCTGTATTTTCAATCTTTTCTGCGATGGCCATATCGACTAATTCGGCAATAGGGAGGTGTTTTAGATCAGATAAATGCATAGTTTAGATCGTACTATCAATAAAAGCAGTTAATTGAGATTTGGATAAAGCACCAACTTTGGTTGCTTCAGGGTTCCCGTCTTTAAATATCATCAGAGTAGGAATGCCACGCACTCCATATTTACTGGGAATTTCTTGATTTTCGTCAATATTAAGTTTAGCAATCTTTAATTTTCCATCATACTCAGCAACCAATTCATCAAGAATGGGTGCAATCATTTTACAAGGTCCACACCACTCGGCCCAATAATCTACCAAAACTGGGATAGTTGACTCGATAACTTCTTTTTGAAATGTTTCACCACTAAGGTGAACGATGGAATTACTCATAAAACTTTTTTTTGATTTTATTTAAGGGGGGTAATAAAGCGTATTCTAAAACATTAAAAAAAGAATATCAATAAGAATTTATATATTTATCGTCGATTTCAAATAGTGGGATTACTTTTTTTACCCCTTTAGATGATTTAGTTATTTTAATTGCATCTTCAACTTCTTTAGAATTAAGCAACCCCATTAAGTATACTTCTTGCCTTTCAGTAACGACTTTTACATGTAACGGAGATAATTTTGTCTTATATTCATTTACAAATAATCTGGAGACTACATTTGAGGTTGTGATGGCGTCGGACGCCTTTGATTTTAGAGAACTTGATATCCCAATCAAGAGGTAATTTTTAATTTCTTTAACCCCCTCAATATTCCTAACTGCATTTTCAACTTCTTTTTTAACTTCTTCGGTTGGAACTTCTCCCGTAATTAATACAGTTTGATTAAAACTAACAAAACTTAAATTATCATTTTCATTGATATCTTGTGTCTCTAAAATAGTTTTGAATTCTAATTTTTGGTCAATATAAATTACTTCGGCACTGCGGCGATCAGCATAGGCAACCGGGCCTCCAACAACAGGAGCGGCGCAACTTGTTAATTGAGTGATAAATAAAGCAACGAGAATTAAAAAACTGTATGATTTATGCATTATTGAATTATAACTTTTATTTAAATTTTTAAAAGTAAATATATTTGGAATCTTCACTTTATATTGTAGCAACTCCCATTGGAAATTTAAATGATATTTCTATGCGCGCCATTGAGACACTGAAAACAGTTGATTATATTGTTTGCGAAGATACAAGGCATTCAAAAAAATTACTTAATTTTTATGGCATCAATAAAAAATTAATTGCTATTCATCAACATAATGAAAAAAATAAAGCGAATGAAATTCTTCATTTGTGTGAAAAAGGGCACTCGATAGCTTATATTTCTGATGCAGGTACTCCCGCTATCAGTGATCCTGGAGCATTTCTCGTTAATTCATTTTTAGAGGCAAAACAAAAAGTAATTTCTATTCCTGGCGCCTCGGCAATGGTGTCTGCATTTTCAATTGCAGGCATAATTGATCATCATTTCCAATTTTATGGTTTTTTACCTAATTCGCAAAAAAAAGCAAAAGAGCAACTATTGGAAGTTTATAAAAGCAATAAAACAACCATCATTTATGAGTCACCAAATAGAGTCATAAGCACCATGCATGAAATTTTAAATATTTTCGGTGAGCAGCATACAATTGTTATTGCACGGGAATTAACCAAAATGTATGAAAGTGTTAAAAAAGACTCTGTAAACACACTAATACAATTCTATGAAAAAAATAGTGAACAAGTAAAAGGGGAGTTTGTTTTGATTATTACCCCGTCAAATTTACAACTTGAAGAGGGTGAGGAAAAAATTTTAAATGCGCTAAAAATTATCTTGCAAGAGCTACCTTTGAGTCAATCCGTTCGGCTTGTGGCTACAATATTCAATAAAAATAAAAAAGAAGTTTATAATTTAGCCCTGAGATTAAAAAATGACTGAAATAATTATTACAAAACCAGATGATATGCACCTTCACCTCAGGGAGGGTAAATTATTAGAGGCCGTAATAAAAGATACAGAAAAACAATTTGCACGCGCGATTGTAATGCCTAATTTAAAAAATCCAGTTGTTGATGTAGAAAAAGCCACTGTTTATTACAAGGAAATCAAAAAGTTTTCTACAATTTTTGAACCTTTGATGACACTTTATTTCACCGATAAATTAACTTTAAATGAAATAAAAAAAGCAAGTGACTCTTCAATAATCATTGGAATTAAGCTTTATCCCGCCGGCGTAACTACAAATTCAGCAAAGGGATTAAAATCAATCGAGGACAGTTATCACCTTTTTGAGGCAATGGAGAAGACAGACTTGCCCCTTTTAATCCATGGCGAGGTGAGTGATAAAAATGTAGATATCTTTGATCGGGAAAAAAGTTTTATTGATAATTACTTGATCGGTATTATAAAAAACTTTCCTAATCTAAGAGTGGTTTTTGAGCACATATCAACGCAAGATGCCGTAAGTTTTGTCAACGAATCAAGTCAAAAAGTTGCCGCAACTATTACCCCGCAACATATACTGATGAACAGAAATGACCTTTTATCAGGAGGCATTAAGCCACATAATTATTGTTTACCGGTTTTAAAAAGAAGCATCCATCAGCAAGCAGTTTTAAATGCAGCCGTGTCTGGGAACCCAAAATTTTTTCTTGGCACAGATAGCGCACCACACTTGCGACAGGAAAAAGAGAGTGCGTGTGGATGTGCCGGAGTATATTCTGCCGCTACGGCAATTGAGCTTTATGCAGAAATTTTTGAAAAAAATAATGCCCTTGATAAATTAGAGAACTTTGCGAGTACTTTTGGCGCAGATTTTTATCAGTTACCTAGAAACAAGACAAAACTAAAATTAATAAAAAACGAAAATACCATAGCAAAGTCGATTAAATTTGATGGGGGCGAAATAATTCCGTTTATGGCGGGTAATCAAATTCAATGGCAGTCATTGGCGCTATAAAATGATAAAATCTTGTTAAGTTGACCAGACAGTCGCTATGCTATGCATAGAGGAAAGTCCGGGCTCCACAGAGCGAAGTGATGGCTAACAGCCATACGCCGTGAGGTGAGGAATAGGGCCACAGAGACGAGCGTATTTAGTTACGGTGAAACGCGGTAACCTCCACTTGGAGCAAGGCCAAATAGGATAACAATGACATGGCTCGTGTCGTTATCGGGTAGGCTGCTTGACTAAATAAGTAATTATTTAGCTAGATGAATGACTGTCCACGACAGAACCCGGCTTATCGGTCAACTTTTTCTTTTATCTAAATCCTTGAAACGTAAAGAAAAAATTTAAAAAGTGCTTGCAAAGCACTTTTTTTTTGCCTATAGTGTAGCTGTTAGGGAAAAAGTGGTAATTTGTGGGAAATTATTTAACGAAACTAAGGGCGTTTAGTAATTTCCCATCTTTTTATTAGGTAAAGGCTATGTATAGGGGCGTAACTCTTTTAAATCTAGATGGTAAGAGTCGAGTGGCAGTACCTACAAAGTACCGTGAGGCTTTGCTTACGGAATCCAAAGGCTCTGTTGTACTAACAGCACATCCACATGGTTGTTTGCTTTTGTATCCACAAGTTGCCTGGGAGCCAATTCAAAATAAAATCATGCAGTTATCTAGTTTTGATAAAAAATCAAGCAAATTACAACGGTTATTGGTGGGCTACGCTGAAGATGTCTCAATTGATGGTTCAGGACGAATATTAATATCTGCAGAATTAAGAAATTTTTCCAAGATTGAAAAAACTATCATGCTCGTCGGCCAAGGAAGTCATTTTGAGCTGTGGAGTGAGGAAGCATGGTCACATCAAATTCAAAATATCAGTATTGATAATCAAGATGAATTGCCAGAAGAATTGGATGGATTTTCTTTATGAGTAACGATGCATATGGTCATATTCCTGTTCTTTTAGAAGAAGCTATCACAGCATTAAATATTAAACCTGATGGAAGTTATTTAGATTGTACTTTTGGTCGAGGTGGCCATTCGAGAAAAATTCTGTCAACTCTTCAAGCAAAGGGCAAATTAATTGCAATTGACAGGGATGAGGAGGCAATTAATGAAGGCAAAAAAATTCATGATAAAAGATTTGAAATCGAACGCGGCAATTTTTCTTTCATGCAAGAGATCTTAAAAAAAAAAGTATACATAAATTAGATGGAATTTTAATGGATTTAGGTATCTCCTCACCACAAATTGATAACCCAACACGTGGGTTTAGCTTTATGCATCAAGCTGACTTGGACATGCGAATGGATCAAAATCAAAAAGTTTCGGCCTTTGATATTGTCAATTCTTGGGATGCGATTGAGTTATCAAAAATATTTAAGAGTTATGGAGAAGAAAAATTTGCTTGGCGAATTGCAAACCAAATTATTGAACATAGGAATGAAAAAGGCCCAATAAAAAATACATTAGAACTTGCCAATATTGCTGCGAACGCGCAACCAAAAAAAGATTTGGGTAAAAATCCTGCCACTAGAATTTTCCAGGCACTGCGAATACAGACAAATGAGGAGTTACAAGAGCTAGAAACAGCCTTACCGAAGGCATTAGAGTTACTAAAAATCGGCGGTCGTTTAGTAATAATTAGTTTTCATTCCCTTGAAGACCGTATTGTTAAAAATTTTATTACCCTGCAAACTAAAACGGATTTTCTTCCCAAAAATATTCCTATTAAAGCAAAGGATATAAAGCCTGCAAAAATTAAGAAGGTCGGAAAATTTATAAAGCCCAGTCCAAATGAGCTTGCACAAAACCCTAGATCGAGAAGTGCAACATTAAGGGTTATTGAGAAAGTGAGTGAACAATGAGGCTAAATTTAATCCTGTTTAGTATGTTAATAATTTTTGCATTAACTTTAGTCAATGCTGAACATCAATATCGAAATAATTACTCACAACTGGATCGAGAAAATAAACTGACATTTGAATTAAGGGATGAGCAAACAAAGTTACAAATTGAAGAATCTGAAAAATCAGGTAATGACAGGATAAATGAGATTGCAACCAAAAAACTAGGGATGTATGCCCCAAAAAAATTAGATAAAAAGATTTTGAAATAATGATTAGAAAAACAAAAAATCCTTCAAATTTTTTTGAATTATCAACTTTTAGAAGACGATTAGTGCTTCTTGTCTTACTCTCTTTATTTGCAACACTTATTAGCAGGTCTTTTTACCTTCAAGGTATGCAAACAGATTTTCTCCAAAAAAAAGGTCGAGCAACCAGTAATCGTATTGAAGAGCTGCATGCCTACCGAGGGAAGGTCATTGATCGGCATGGCGAAATATTAGCGATTAGCTCACCGGTGCAAACCATTTGGGTTAATCCTCCTGAGGTTGAAATGAATGAGCTTCAAAAGAAAAAATTAGCCAAGTTACTGGAATTAAGGGTTGAGCATTTAGAACAAAGATTAAACAAAAAAGACAAACAATACGTATATTTAAAAAGAAGAGCTTCTCCTGAATTGGCAACGCGTGTTTTGCAATTAAAAATTCCTGGTATTCGAACAGAAAAAAACTACGATCGTTTTTACCCTGAAAGAGAAACGACGGCACATTTGGTTGGGTTCACAAATATTGATGGTATTGGTCAAGAAGGTGTTGAACTTTATGCTAATAATTTATTGTCCGGAGTGCCCGGCTATAAAAAGGTTTTAAAAGATAATTTAGGAAGAATTGTTGATGACCTCCAAGATATACAAATACCTATTGATGGGCAAGACGTTCAACTCTCAATTGACAAGCGACTTCAGTACACCTCATATCAGGCTTTAAAAAAAGCAGTTGAAAAACATGGAGCGACATCTGGATCAGCTGTTTTATTAGATGCAAAAACTGGTGAAGTCTTAAGTATGACAAATTATCCCTCTTATAATCCGAATAATAAAAGTAAACCCACATCACGCATTCGAAATAGAGTCGTCACAGATATCTTTGAGCCAGGATCTACAATTAAGCCGATAACAATAAGTGCAGCATTAGAATCTAAACAAATTAAACCTCAGAGTATTATCGATACAGAGCATGGGATGTATCGTTTAGGAGGCTCACGTTTTACGGTAAAAGACACAAAAGATCATGGAATAATATCTGTAAGCGAAGTAATACAAAAATCCTCTAATGTTGGTACAACATTAATTTGTGAAAAACTTGATTCAAAATATCTGTGGTCAACAATCAATTTATTTGGTTTAGGAGTAAAAACAGGAGTTGGATTTCCGGGTGAAACTTCCGGTAAAGTGCACCATTTTAAGCATTGGAGAAAAACGGAACATGCGACCATAAGTTATGGCTATGGATTAAGTACAAACTTATTACAATTAGCACAGGCTTATACTGTTTTTGCGAATGAGGGCGAATTAAAGGCTGCTAAATTGCTTAAAAATTCTGAACCTGTAATTGGTAGAAAGGTTTTGTCAAATCAAACCAGTAGGCAAATGTTAGAAATACTCGAGTCTGTTGTTTCGACTGACGGCACAGCGCCGCAAGCAAAAGTTTCGGGCTATCGCGTGGCTGGTAAGACAGGAACTGCCCACAAAATTATTAATGGGGCCTATGAAAACAAATATATTGGATCTTTCGTAGGTATTGCGCCAGTGTCAAATCCACGTTTTGTTTTAGCGGTAATGATTGATGAGCCAACAATTGATGGTTACTATGGAGGAGTGGTTGCAGGACCTGTTTTCAGTTCGATTATGAGTGATGCACTAAAAATTTATTCAGTGCCGCAAGACGCTATCGAGAAAAAAGACAATACCATTGTGGCGGACTCAAAAAATGACAAGGTCATATGAGTGAAGATTTGCTCAAGATTTTTTCAAACTGTATCGGCATTACAAGTGATAGTCGCAAGGTAAAAGCTGGCTATATTTTTTTAGCCTACCCTGGTCATTATCAAGATGGTAGAAACTATATTCAAGATGCACTAAAAAAAGGTGCTTCTTACATTTTTTACGAACCACAAAATTTTGAAACAGATTTAAATCAACTTAACTTCATTCCTATAACCAATCTTAAAAATCAAGTTTCAATAATTGCTTCAGAGTTTTATAACTATCCTTCAAAAAAAATTGAAGTGATAGGGGTGACAGGCACAAATGGAAAAACTACCGTGGTTGGCTGGCTTCAGCAGGCCCTCACCCTCCTTAATAAAAAATCAGCATGGATTGGTACTTTGGGTTATGGAGATAGTAAAAAAATAAATAATACTTTGAATACCACACCCGATGCGATAGTAATTCAAGAGATTATTAATCAGTACGTCAGTAAAAAATATTCCTTTATGGCTATGGAAGTATCTTCACACGCAATTCAACAGAAAAGAATTGAAGCTGTTAACTTTGGCGCAAAAATATTAACCAATGTTTCTAGAGATCATTTAGATTATCATTCCTCCTTACAAGAGTATCAAAAAATTAAAAAAAGCTTTTTTGCATCGAATGCATCAAAATTTTATGTAATAAATGCGGATGATGAAATTGGCAAACAAATAATAAAAGAAAAAAACGTAAAAATTATATCTTATGGGTTAAGAAATAATGCTGACCTTGTGGCTAGAAATATCGTCTACGATAAAAGTACTACGTTTGATTTAATTTTTAGAAATAAAAAATATCATGTTAGCTGCAATTTTTTTGGAGCACATAATATTTCAAATCTATTATCAGTCATTACTACTTTGATTGGCTACCAATTTAATATAGACGAAATTATTCATTGCGCAGGTAAGTTAAAACCAATTTGTGGTCGATTGGAGAGAGTTTTTTTAAAGCAGGCTGAAAATACAAATATTTTTTTAGACTATGCACACACACCCGATGCTCTCGAGAAGGTTCTGTTGGCACTAAAAGAAACTTTTGCCAAAAAAATTATCTTAGTTTTTGGGTGTGGAGGTGACCGTGATCCAGGCAAAAGGAAAGAAATGGGAATCATTGCAAGCAAATTAGCTGATCACATTATTGTGACATCGGATAATCCAAGGAGTGAAAATCCAGCACAAATTATGCTTCATATTGTTTCTGCAATAACAACACCTTATGTCATGATAGAAAACAGATCTGAAGCAATAAAAAGAGCAATGCAGCTGATTAATCATGACAACATACTTTTGATTACAGGAAAAGGACATGAGGAATATCAAGAAATAGAAGGAAAAAAAATTCCTTATTCTGACCGTGAGACAGTGCTGAGGATATTGAAAAAAAATGGTACAACTTGATACAAATACATTATTAAAGATTCTTAATGTTAGTAATAACGGATTAGAAAATAAGGTTTTTTCCGGAATTTCAATTGATACAAGAAGCATCAAAGAAAACGAAATATTTATTGCTATCAAGGGAAAGAATTTTAATGGCCACCATTTCATTGAAGATGCTTTTGAAAAAGGGGCAAGTGTTTGTATTATTGCAGAACAAATACCCAGTAAGCCTAACTGCATTATTGTTGAAAATACTGATCTCGCGCTAGCGCAAATTGCTGCATACTTTGTTCAACAACAAAAACCTAAAGTAATTGCTATTACAGGCAGTAATGGAAAGACAACTACCAAAGAGGCTATCTTAAATATTCTAAAGTATAAATTTAGCGAACATACAATATTAGCGACCGAAGGCAATTTAAATAATCATATTGGTTTACCACTGACATTATTCAAACTAGAGGTAGAACATAAAATAGCAATTCTTGAGATGGGAATGAATCATAGCGGGGAAATAGATTATCTTTCTAAAATAGCTCCTCCAGATATAGCGGTCATTACCAACATCGGGGAGGCGCATATCGAAAATTTTAGTACAAGAAAAAATATTGCTTTAGCAAAAAAAGAATTACTTTTGAATACAAGTCCCACTGGAACTTTAATTTTACCTTTTGATGATGATTATTATGAATTGTTATCTGATGGTTTGCAGCAAAAGAAAATAACATTTGGTAAATCAAATAAAGCAGACATTTATTATGAAAAAACTCATAATTTGTATAATTTTTATTATCAAGGTAAGAAGATTATTGAAAAAATAAAATTTATTGCTGAACATAATGCTATTAATTTCATGTGTGCCATTGGAGTTGCAACAGAACTGGATTTCGTAGAGGAAGAATTTAATCAAATTAAAAATATAAATTTTAATATTCCACACCGATTAGAGTTTAAGCGAATGAAAAACGGTATGACGATCATTGATGATTGCTATAATGCTAATCCCACTTCTATGAAAAAATCCCTTGATATCCTCAGTGATATGGTAGGTTACAAAATTGCAGTAATTGGCGATATGGCAGAGCTGGGAAAGAGTGCTAAGCAATACCATCAAGAGATAATAAGTTATGCTGAAAATAAAAATATTGATTTAATTTTTAGATTTGGCATATTTTTTAAAAATACCGAAAGTGATATTAAAAAAAATTTTTGGTATTCCTCCAAAGAATTATTAATTGAGTCTTTGAAAAAAAATTTAAAATCAAATAGTATTATTTTGGTAAAAGGGTCGCGTTCAATGAAGATGGAAGATATCATTGAAGCCATACAAAACTTTTAATTATTTTTGGATGTTAATTTATGCTACTGGAATTTTTTCGATGGCTATCAGATAGTTTTAGTAGCTTTAGTGTTTTTAATTATATTTCATTAAGAGCGGTTCTTGCTGTCATTACCTCGCTGTTTGTTTCATTTACTATTGGCCCATGGTTTATTAAAAAATTAGGTGATTACAGCTTTGGTCAATATATCAGGGCTGATGGACCTGAGGGCCATATAGCAAAGACAGGCACCCCAACAATGGGTGGGGCTTTAATAATTATATCGATCTTAATTTCTACTTTACTATGGGCCGATCTATCTAACCGTTTTGTTTGGTTGTTAATTATTGTAGTAATAGGCTTTGGTTTAATAGGCCTTGTTGACGATTACAGTAAAATAAGGAAAAAACAATCTGATGGCTTAACAGCAATACAAAAATATTTTTTACAATCAATGATTGGTTTGGGTGTTGCAATATACCTATTAATGACGGCATCATCGCCACAACAAACAGAGTTACTTATTCCTTTTTTTAAAAATTTAAGTCTTCCCTTGGGTACATTTGGATTTTTGTTTCTAACTTACCTGGTTATTGTTGGTAGCAGTAACGCCGTGAATTTAACTGATGGCCTTGATGGATTAGCGATCATGCCTCTTGTAATGGTTATTAGCGCCTTGGGGGTTTTTGCCTATCTTAGCGGAAATACTATTTTTTCATCTTATTTAGGTATTCCTTATATTGTAGGCATTGGTGAGCTGACAATTTTTTGTGCAGCAATTGCTGGTGCTGGATTAGGCTTTCTTTGGTTTAATGCCTACCCAGCAGAAGTTTTTATGGGTGACCTCGGGTCATTGTCGTTAGGTGCAGCAATGGGCACGCTCGCCGTGATTGTTCGACAAGAAATCGTATTATTTATCATGGCAGGAGTGTTTGTGGTTGAGACTATTTCAGTTGCATTACAAGTCAGTTATTTTCGTTATACAAAAAATAAGTATGGACAAGGAAGGCGAATCTTTTTAATGGCTCCATTGCATCATCATTATGAGAAAAAGGGCTGGAAAGAGACGCAGGTGGTAGTGAGATTTTGGATTATATCTATGATTTTGGTTCTTATTGGACTGGCTAGCCTTAAAATTAGGTAATGCAAAATATAAATACTGATCAAATTTTAATTATTGGTATGGGAGTAACAGGAGTATCCATACTGAATTATCTATCAAGTCGCTGTAGAAAAATTTCAATTTATGATAAAAATAAATCTTTAGATCAACTCAAAGAAATAGGTAGAAACCATAAAATAGAAAATTATTTTTGGAATGATATCAATGAAATCCCATTTGAAAATTTTGATTGTGTTGCACTGAGTCCGGGTATCAAATTAGACAATAACATTCAAGCTAAATTAAAAAAAAATCGGGTAGCTATTATTAATGACCTGTATTTTCTTGCCAAAGAAATAAATGACAATAATTGTAAACTTATTGGGGTAACAGGAACCAATGGCAAAACAACGACGTGCTCGCTATTAAAATTTTTCTTGACGGAATATGGAATAAATACAGAAGCAGTTGGGAATATTGGTAAGCCAGTTTTAGATATTTTTCCCAATAAAAATTTAGAGGTTTTAATTGTCGAATTATCTAGTTTTCAACTTGAAATAAATAATGATTTAAAATTTCACGTGGGAGTTACATTAAATATCAGTGAGGATCATCTGGATCGTTATGAAAAATTTAAGGATTATGTGGAGGCGAAAAAAAATCTTCACAGACAATCAATTAAGAAAATCATTAATTATGATGATCCTAACCTTCATGATTGGTACGATAAAGATACAACATCATTAAGTTTATTGTTTAAAGAAGATTGTCCTGATTATTATGTCAGCAAACTTCGTAATAAGACTTTAATTCAAGATAAAAAAGATTTTTTGCTTGATGTTTCTGCGATGACTTTAAAAGGTAATCATAATGTATTTAATATTATGGCGGCAGTTGCTGCTATCCGATTAATTTTTCCTAAGTTTGATTTTACAAAAATAGCATTAGAGAAATTTAATGCAATTCCATATCGACTCGAATGGGTCAGAAACATTAAAGGTATAGATTTTTATAATGATTCAAAAGCAACGAATATTGCATCATCTATTGCAGCAGTGAAAAGTTTTCCTAATAAAAAAATTCACTTAATTGTTGGGGGTGATAGTAAAAATCAATCTTTAGAACCATTAAGAGAAATTGTAGGTAACAATGTTTTAACCCTTGCTTTAATCGGAAAAGATGCAAAATTATTCCAAGAAAAATTTTCTAATATTAAAAACCTTAGCATTAAAAATTGTGGCGCAATGGATACAGCAGTAAAGTTTGTTTATGCACAAGCAAAAAAGGGTCAGATTATCTTATTGGCTCCAGCATGTGCAAGTACCGATATGTATAAAAACTATATGGCTAGAGGGGATGATTTTACAAATAATGTACATTTATTAACATGAAAATATTTTCATCACAAAAAAATTATAATTTACCCATCTATGACTACAATTTAATCTGGGTCAGTTTAATTCTCCTTGGCATTGGCCTGGTTATGGTTTATTCATCATCGGTTGATATTGCTGCAGCAAGTAAATTATCCAATTATGAAAATTATTATTATTTATTGAGGCAGTTTATTTTTATAACCCTTGGCTTTTTTATTGGTTATATTTGTTTTTTGATACCAATTTATTTTTGGCAAAAAATGGCACCATTTTTATTTATTATGGGTTTAGTTTTGCTGATACTTGTTTTGGTCCCAGGCATTGGGCGTGAGGTAAATGGCAGTCAACGATGGATCTCACTCGGTTTTACTAATTTTCAACCCTCAGAGGTAGTAAAGCTTTTTACAATCATGTACGCATCAGATTATGTCTTAAGAAAATCAAAGCAAATGCGAACAATCATGAAAGGTTTTCTACCCATGCTTGGTGTAATAGTTTTTACAGGATTTTTATTGCTATTGGAACCTGATTTTGGTGCGTTAGCAGTCATCACTTTAATTGCGTTAGGTATATTATTTTTAGGTGGCTTAACTTATAAGATTTTCTTTAGTTTGATTATTTTTGCCCCAATCAGTATTTATTTTTTAATTACTAGCTCACCTTATCGAATGGAACGTATTGTCGGATTTCTTGACCCATGGGCAGACCCTTTTGGAAAAGGCTATCAATTAACACATTCATTAATTGCATTTGGACGGGGTGAGTTTTTTGGTGTTGGGCTGGGAGGCAGTGTTGAGAAATTACAATATTTACCAGAGGCACATACTGATTTTATCTTAGCGGTACTTGGTGAAGAATTTGGTTTTATTGGTGTCACAATTGTAATTTGTTTATTTGCATATTTAGTCTTACGAATGTTTGGAATCGCAAAAGAAAGCATCCAAAATAAAAAACATTTTGCTGCATTAATGGCGCAAGGTATTGGCCTATGGTTTGGTCTTCAGGGAATTATTAATATGGGAGTGAATGTTGGGTTATTTCCAACTAAAGGTTTAACATTACCTCTGCTTTCTTATGGTGGAAGTAGTATTTTAATGAATATTATCGCGCTTTCAATCGTACTAAAAATTGATCATGAAAATAGAAAAAATATAAGAGGCCAGTTCTATTAAAAAGATTCGTATAGTAGTTGCGGCAGCGGGTACAGGGGGACATATTTACCCTGGATTGGCGATCGCACAATTTTTTTTAGAACGCCAATCAGAGGTTTTTTGGGCGGGCTCAAGGCATGGCATGGAAAATGATTTAGTGGACAAGACAAAATATAACTTTTTTAGTATTCCAATGCAGGGGGTGCGTGGTAAGGGAATACTGCATTGGGTGAAAACTCCATTTTTTTTGGTCAAAGCTATATTTTCTGCTTTTCTCGAAATTAAAAAAGTAAAACCAGATTTTGTGATTTTAATGGGGGGGTATATATGCTTCCCTGTTGCAGTTGCAGCCAAGTTACTTAAAATTCATATTATTATTCATGAACAAAATGCAATTCCAGGATTAAGTAATTCGCTTCTTTCTTATATAAGCCAAAAAATTTTTTTAGGTTTTGAATTAAAAAAGCTAAAAGGAGAGGTAATTGGCAATCCCATTCGGCACGATTTATTTAATGTAGAAAAACCCAGCAAACGATTTTTAAATCGATCAGGACCATTAAGAATTTTAGTTATGGGAGGAAGCTTGGGTGCTATGCAATTTAATCGAACTATTCCTCAGATTCTTCATTCTTTATCAAAGAATAAAAAAATAAAAGTCATACATCAGTCGGGTAAAAAACATTACCAAGAACTAGTAGATTTATATCATGAGCTAGATGTTGATATTGAGGTTAAAAATTTTTTATATGATATGAATTATTATTATTCATGGGCGGATATACTGATAGCACGTTCTGGGGCAATTACAGTGTCTGAGCTGAGTCAAATCGGAGTTGCGAGTATATTAATTCCCTATCCATTTGCAGTTGATAATCATCAATATTATAACGCCAGAATTTTAGAGCAGAGGCAGGGGGCCTATATTATTTTGCAAGAAAATATCGAGACAGAGCTACCTTCACTTATTAAAGAATTAACAAGATCAGGATGTCAACAAATGGCAGAGAAAGCCAAACAAGATAAAACTATTGAGCCGTGTGATGCAATTTATAAATATTGCTTGGAGGCATATGAGGGATAAAGTAAAAAAAATACATTTTCTTGGTATTGGTGGGTCTGGTATGAGTGGCATTGCAGAGGTTATGCATAATTTAGGATTTATTGTATCGGGATCTGATTTGCAAACTTCTCCAACAGTAAAATCTTTAAAAAAGATGGGCATCAAAATTTTTTCGAAACATCTGGCATCAAATGTTAGAGGTAAAGAAGTTCTTGTGGTCTCTGGAGCAATACCAAAAAATAATATTGAAATTAAAGAGGCTCAAAAAAATAATATTCCAATTATTCCAAGAGCTGAAATGCTATCAGAGCTTATGCGATTTAAGAAGGGAATTGCCATTGCAGGTACGCATGGTAAAACGTCTACGACTAGTTTAGTTGCTAGCGTCTTATCAGTTGGAAAATTAGACCCCACTTATGTAATTGGCGGACGTTTAAATTCCATGAAGGCAAATGCAAAATTAGGTTTGGGTGAATTATTTGTTGTTGAGGCAGATGAGTCGGATGCTTCCTTTTTACATATTAATCCAATTAATACAGTGGTAACTAATATTGATCATGACCACATGGAAACATATCAGGGGGACTTTGAAAGGTTAAAAAATACTTTTATAGATTTTATTCATCAAACACCCTTCTATGGCAGAGTTTTTTTATGCCTTGATGATGAACAAGTAAAGTCAATTATCCCTAAAATTTCAAGACAGGTGATTACCTATGGACTAGATCGAAATGCATTAATTCAAGCAAAAAAACTAGAGCATCATGAAAATAAAATGTCTTTTGTGGTTGAAGATAAAGCTTATAAATTTAAATCATTTAAGGTAACAATTAATTTACCTGGTGAGCATTATGTTAGAAATGCACTTGCTGCTATCGGCATTGCTTTAGAGTATGGACTTTCTATCACTGATATAAAAAAAGGACTCAAGAATTTTTCAGGTGTTGGTAGAAGGTATGAAATTTTTAATAACTGTTTTCAACAGCAAAAGAAATTTATACTGGTTGATGATTATGGTCATCATCCAACCGAAATAAAAGCTGTCCTTGAGGCAACAAGAAAAGGTTACCCGAACAAAACAATTAATTTAGTTTTTCAGCCACACAGATTCACAAGGACTCGTGATTGTTTCAATGATTTTATTAAAGCATTAAAAATGCCAGATAAATTATTTTTACTCGATATTTATCCTGCCGGTGAGCGACCTATTAAAAATATTTCGACACAGTCGATGATTAAAGCGATTGCTAACAAAAAAACTTTTTACTTGCCAGATTTAAGAAGTGCAAAAAAAATAATCTTAAGTGAAATAAAAAATGATTCTATCGTTATTCTAATGGGAGCGGGATCAATTGGAAATTTTGCACAACAATTTACCGGAAACTCATAGTGCTTAAAGATCGAATATTGTTTGATATTTCCTTAAAAGAATTAAATAGTTGGCGTGTCGGAGGGAAGGCAAAAAATTTCTACATTTGTTCAGATAAGAGAATGTTGTCACAGAACCTAAAAGACAAAAATTTTAAACTTCCAATATTATTTATTGGATTAGGTTCCAATACCTTATTTAGGGATGGTGGCTTCAAAGGCACTATCATTGCAATGCATAAAGGATTAAATGATATTTCTACTGATGATAATTCCTTTTATGCTGAGGCTGGAGTGAGTTGCAGTAAACTTGCAAAATATGTGGCGAAATTGGGTTATAAAAACTCTGCTTTTTTGGCAGGAATACCAGGCACTTTAGGTGGCGCGCTTTCTATGAATGCAGGATGCTATGGATTTGAAACCTGGGATTTTGTAGAGAAAGTTTTAACTATTGACCAAAGCGGTGTTGAACATATACGAAAAAGACAAGATTTTGCCATTTCTTATCGGCACGTTGAAAATAAAAAAAATAACACAGAATTTTTTATTGCCGCTTGGTTAAAGTTTGATAAAGGTAACAAAGATGATGCAGAGCTAGCAATAAAAATATTATTAGAAAAGAGAAAGGAAGCGCAACCGCTCAATTGGCCAACAGCTGGCTCTACTTTTAGAAATCCGGAGGGCTATTTTGCAGCTAAATTAATAGAGGAATGTGGCTTGAAAGGTTTTCAAGTTGGTGGCGCACAGGTGTCAGAAAAACATGCAAACTTTATTATCAATAAAGGCAATGCAACTGCAGCAGATATCGAAAATTTAATTTTGCAAATACAAAAAGAAGTTTTTAAACAAAAGAAAATAAAGCTAGTGACTGAAATTAGAATAATTGGAGAGCAACTTGACTCCTAGCTCTTATGGTCAGGTAGCTGTCGTAATGGGGGGTAACTCGAATGAGAGAGAGATATCTTTACAAAGTGGACATGCTGTTCTGAGAGCGTTACTCGAATTATCAATTGATGCTTTTGCTTTTGATACAAAGCATGAGTCCTTAACTGGCCTAAAAAAATATGACTCTGCTTTTATATGTTTACATGGAAAAGATGGTGAAGATGGCAAAATTCAAAGTATTTTGGATGCGATAGGAATAAGATACACAGGTAGTAACGCCCAAGCTTCAGCATATGGAATGGATAAATATAAATCTAAGGAGATATTTTTAGCAGCAAACATTCCAACGCCAAAATTTCTTTTATTAAATGAGAAATCAAATTTTAGGGATGTAAGCAAAGAGTTAGACAATCCATTTTTTATAAAGGCATCAAATTCTGGATCAAGTATTGGTGTTTATAAAGTGTCAACTGAAGAGCAATTTCAACATGCTCTGCATGAGGCAAAAAAGATTGATGATATTGTTTTTGCCGAAGAAAATATCTCTGGACGCGAATTGACGATACCCATTATTGATAATGAAGTACTTCCTGTGATTGAAATCATCCCAAATAGTGAGTTTTATAACTACGAAGCAAAATATATTCGAGATGATACTCAGTTTATATGTCCTGCCGATATTCAAAAAGACTTGCATGAAAAAATAAATAAAATTGCGTTAGCATCTTTTAAAGCATTGGGTTGCAGTGGTTGGGGCCGCGTCGATTTTTTAGTAGATTCTATGCTTAATGTATATGTTATTGAAATTAATACCATTCCAGGAATGACCAGCCATAGTTTAGTACCATTATCTGCAAAGACACATGGTATTAGTTTTAACGAGTTAGTTTTAAGAATACTGCAAACTGCTTATGTTGAATGATCTACAAGCTCTAAAGCGGTTAACTTTATTGGCTTATCTTTTAATGATCCCGCTTTTTATTTTTCTTACACAACAACTTTTAATTCGTGGTAATTTTCCTATCAATGAAATTCAGATTAAAAATCAATATGAGAAGGTTGACGCATTGCAGGTTGATTTAATTATTAAGCAATATCTCAGAGGAAATTTTTTTGGTCTTGATCTAAATTTAACCCGTAATGTTTTTAAAAAATTACCTTGGGTTCGTGAAGTCAGTGTCAGGCGACAATGGCCAGATAAAATTGAGATAACAATTGAGGAGCATCAGGTAATTGCAAGATGGGGAAATAATGGGTTAGTGAACGATAAAGGCGAGCTTTTTAATGCTGCTTATCAAGAGGACCTGCCTTTTTTTTGGGGCCCAAAAGATTTTACTGAGGAGATTACAAATAAATATTTTGAAATAAACAAAATACTTGCAAAAGAGTTAATGCAAATTGGTACAATCTCACTGTCCAATAGATTATCATGGGAAATACACACCGATAATAATATAAAGATAGTGTTGGGCAGAAAAGATATTTTAAAAAAATTAAATATTTTTGTTGAACATTACCAAACAGTGTTAACTGAAATCAATAATCGTATTGAGTATGTTGATTTGAGGTACAAAGATGGCTTTGCCATTAAAAAACTAAATGAAAAAACAATTAAAAAAGAAAAAGCCACCTTATGATTAATGGAAAAGAAGATAAGAAACTAGTAGTGGCTTTAGATGTTGGGACATCAAAAATTGTTGTCATTGTGGCAGAGCTTCAAGAAGACGGCGTACTTAAAATTATTGGACTGGGGCAGCACTTATCGAAAGGTTTAAAAAAGGGTGTTGTCATCAATATTGATTCAACCATGCAAGCCATTCAACGTGCAGTTGAGGAAGCTGAACTCATGGCGGATTGTAAAATTAAAGATGTCTATACAGGCATTGCCGGAAGTCATATCAAGAGTTTAAATTCACATGGCATGGTAAAAGTAAGGGATTCAGAAGTGAGTCAGATGGATATTGATCGCGTCCTTGAAACTGCCCAGGCAATTACCTTACCTCCGGACCAACAAGTACTGCATGTTTTAACCCAAGAGTATGTGCTAGATGATCAACGTGATATTAAAGAGCCACTCGGTATGAGTGGTATGCGCTTAGAAGTAAAAGTTCATATTGTTTCTGGGGCTATTGCGGCAGCGCAAAACATTATTAAATGTATAAAAAGGTGTGGTCTAGAAGTTCTAGAGCTGGTATTGCAACCCCTTGCGTCGAGTGAAGCGGTATTGACAAAAGATGAAAAAGATTTGGGAGTATGTTTAGTTGATATCGGTGGAGGTACTACCGATATCGCTATTATAAAAAATGGCTCTATTCAGCACACAACGGTTATTCCAATTGCAGGCGATCAAATTACAAATGATATTGCCGTGGCTTTTAGAACACCCCTGCAATCGGCAGAAGATATTAAAATTAATCATGGTGCAGCCACCACATTAATGGCTTCAACCAATGAAATTATTGAAATTCCTTTAGTGGATGGACGAGAGCCAAAAAAAATAACAACGCAAGCTTTAGCCCAAGTAATTGAACCACGAGTAACAGAGTTATTTGAATTAGTAAGAAATGAATTGCAACGCAGCAGAATGGGAAATGTTATAGCTTCTGGTGTTGTTATCACCGGAGGTTCCTCCATGATGAAGGGCATCGTAAACTTGGGAGAAAAAGTTTTTAATATGCCCGTTAGGATTGGCATTCCAAGAGATGTTGATGGATTGCTTCAAGTAGTGGAAAATCCTAGGTATGCAACTGGAATTGGTTTGCTTAAAATGGCAAAAGATGAAATTGATAGTGGCCAGAATCACTGGCCAGATGGAAACTCAGTAGTTGATTTGTTTAAAAAGATGAAAATGTGGTTCCAGGGTAATTTTTAAGAATTAAATAAAGGTGTCTTATGTTTGAAGTTGTTGAAAATAAAAAACAAAAAGCCATTATAAAAGTCATGGGTGTGGGTGGCTGTGGCGGCAATGCAGTGGATTACATGATTGACAAAAATGTCGTTGGTGTCGATTTTATTTGTGCCAATACAGATTTACAGGCCTTACAAAAAAGTCAGGCAAATAATATTGTACAAATTGGTGAGTCTTTAACCCAAGGATTAGGAGCAGGCTCGAGACCTGACACTGGAAAACAAGCAGCATTAGATGATAGAGATAAAATTATTGAAGCAATTCAGGGCGCTGATATGCTTTTTATTACTGCTGGAATGGGAGGCGGAACGGGGACAGGCGCAACACCTGTCATCGCACAAATAGCAAAAGAGCAAGGTATTTTAACGGTTGCTGTAGTTACTAAACCTTTTGAGTTTGAAGGGAAACGAACTCAAGTAGCAAAGGAGGGTATTAGTGAGCTTATCAAACATGTTGATTCTTTAATTACTATTCCAAATGAAAAGTTAATGGGTGTGTTAGGCGAGGATGTTACATTTGTTGATGCTTTTGGGGCAGCAAATAATGTTTTGTATAGTGCGGTTGCTGGAATTGCTGAAATCATCAATAGCCCAGGAATGATTAATGTAGATTTTGCTGATGTCAAAACTGTAATGAGCGAAATGGGTATGGCAATGATCGGCTCAGGTTTCGCTGAGGGTTCAGATCGCGCCATTATTGCCGCAAAGGCAGCTGTAGCTTGCCCCTTACTTGAAGATGTTAATTTGAATAATGCAAAAGGTATTTTGGTAAACATCTCTGCAAGTCGTGATTTCAAAATGAAAGAATATTTTGAAGTAATGGAAATCATAAAACAGTACGCTGCTGAGAATGCTAATATCATCGTCGGTAATGTTATTGATGACGCTATGGCAAATAGTATTCGAGTAACTATGGTTGCAACAGGATTAACAAATCAATCTGGTCTTGAGAATGAGCCAGCTGATGTTATGAAAAGTTTTGTGTATGAGACTGAGGATAAAAGTGAAGAGCACGATGACGAAACAGTATCAGAAAATACGCATGAGGATCTTCTGAATGTCTTCGCTGATAATTCTGAGAATGATATAGATGCTATGAAGGCTCAAGCGGATGACGAATATGATATCCCTTCTTTTTTAAGAAAAAAGTAAATGATTAAGCAACAAACCATTCAAAATTCTGTCGTTACCGTGGGAGTAGGTCTTCATACAGGCCAAAAAGTAAAGTTAACCCTAAAACCAGCCCCACAAAATCATGGCATTGTTTTTTGTCGGACCGATCTTTCGACTCCAATGAAAATTCAAGTCAGCCCAAATATTGTGCAAGATACAAAATTATGCTCAGCTATTGGTACAGCTGAATTTAAAATTGCGACGGTAGAACACCTTATGTCAGCGCTATCTGCATTGGGTATTGATAATATTTTAATTGAAGTTAATGGCGCAGAATTACCTATCATGGATGGCAGTTCTATTTCATTTATTTACCTTATTAAAAGCGCAGGCATTGAGGAGCAAATTGCACCGAAGCAGTTTGTTTTTATTAAAGAAGCTATAGTGGTAACGGATGGTGATAAGGTTGCAAAATTTGAACCATATCCAGGGTTTATGATTGATTTTACTATTGATTTTCCACATCCTGCTATTAAGGATGAAGACAGCCATGTACAAATAGACTTTTTTAAAGACTCCTATATTCAAGAGATTAGCCGTGCAAGAACTTTTGGTTTCATGCATGAAGTTGAATTTTTAAGAGCTAATGGATTAGCAAGAGGAGGTTCATTGGACAATGCCATTGTGTTAGATGAGAGAAAAATAATCAATGAAGATGGATTACGATTTTCGGGTGAATTTGTTCGGCATAAAGTACTAGATGCAATTGGCGACCTGTATTTGTTAGGCAAGCCTATTATTGGAAAATTTACAGCGTATAAATCTGGACATGAACTCAATAATCGTTTGTTACGACAGCTTGTGGAAGAAAAAAATAAATGGGAAATTAAAACGTTAGATACAAATGATGTGGCAACCGCTAATTTAGCTGAGGAATATTCAAAGATGAACACAGAGCTAAATGAAACTGCCGAGATACTGGAAGAATAATGCTTTTATTAAGACTTACCATTTTCTTTCTTGTTATTACCTGCGCTGTTCTTCTAGTGTTCTTTTTTGTTACGAAAAATAAAAAATATTTGTTTTTAATTAAAACCATTTTCAATTATTCTCTTTATCTAGGCGTAATTGTTGGATTAATTTACCTCATAATGCGTACATTGCAGATTTGATAATATGAATGTCATTGCAATTTTTGGGGGGTCTGGTTTTATTGGATCAGAATTAATCTATACATTAGCTAAGCATAAAGTTGAAATTCGACTTTTTACACAAAACAAATTTCGCGCCAACCATCTCAAAGTTTTCCCCTCCTTAAAACTGGTTCAATACAACTCAAAATCTAATTTATTGGAATTATTAAAGGGCACTGATACCGTTATTAATTGTATTGGTATTCTGCATGAGAACCACACTAATCAATTTGATGAAATACATGCAATTTGGTTAAAAAAATTAGCGGGATTGATCAAGCAACTTAAAATAAAAAGGTTTATTCATTTAAGTGCATTAAGAGCTGAAAAAAATGCACCCAGTAAATACTTAAAATCAAAGTTTAGAGGCGAAAAATATATTCAGGAAATATGCAAAGCCTCTAATTGGACGATCTTTAGACCTTCCGTTGTATTTGGTGAAAATGATAGTTTTATTAATTTATTTAGCAAAATGATTCAATTTTTACCGATAATTTTTGTTGTCTCCTCAAAAGCCAAATTTCAACCGATTGCCGTTAATGACTTAATTTCTATAATTGTTAAAAGTATCGATGACAAAAAGACTTTTAAAAAAATATATAATGTGGGGGGGCCAAAAATATATACATTTATGTCACTGCTAAAATTAATCAGCAACTCTATGCATAAACAAAGATTGTTTATTCCGTTATCAAGGAACTTATCATATGCGATGGTGCGATTATTGGAGTTTAGCCCTGTTAAATTAATTACACGTGATAATTTAAAATCTATGGAATTAGATAATGTAACCACTATTAATGATGCTTATCAATTTGAATCAACGCTTATTGAACTTGAAACGTATTTAGATAAATTGAATGATTAAGAAATATCTTGTAGGTGGAGCAGTCCGTGATCAAATCATGGGCATTAGAACCAATGACTTTGATTATGTTGTGGTAGGATCCTCACCAGATGAAATGATTAAACTTGGCTTTAAACCCATAGGCAGAGATTTCCCAGTTTTTTTGCATCCGGATAGTCATGAGGAATATGCATTAGCACGGACAGAAAAGAAAATATCAAAAGGCTATCATGGCTTTGAATTTTATGCCTCGCCAGACGTAACGCTCGAGGAAGATTTAAAGCGGCGTGATATTACAATGAATGCGATTGCCATGGATGACTCAGGACAATTCATTGATCCTTTTAAAGGTATAGAGGATATCGATAATAAAATTATTCGCCATATCAGCGATGCCTTTGCTGAAGATCCATTAAGAGTGATTCGAGTAGCAAGATTTAAAGCTCGATTTCCAGATTTTGCAATTCATGAAAAAACATTCCAGTTATTAAAAAAAATTGTTAAAAATAAAGAAATACAAGCATTGTCAGCAGAACGAGTTCTCGATGAAATAAGAAAAAGCTTTTCTGATAAAAATATTATAATGATGCTTGAGGTGTTAGATAATTGTGGCGCTCTGGAAATCATACTTCCCAACTCTCATTTTTCTGAAATTCAAGGCGCTGCAAATTTATTTTTTACAAGTTCACAAGCATCTGAGCTGAATACTGATGATCAAATTATTTTGTTACTTCTTATATTATATTTGGGGGATAACGAAATAGAAAAAGGGGCGATTGTCAACGCGAAGAAATTAAAATTACCAGCACGAAGTCAACATCTGATCAATTTGGTTTCACAACATTTTTTGCAGTTAATTGATATTGATAAAGCCGATAAAAAAACTCAATTTGATTTTATACTTAAGGTAGATTTTTTTAGACGCCCTGAACTTTTATTTTCAAGCCTCTTATTGACAAAGTATTTGCTAAATATTAAGAAAAAAAGCCATGATCTGGATGTATTTATGGAGAAATTAAAAGTATTTGAAAATGACCTATCTATGACCAAATTCAAAATTGATCCAATGTTTAAGGGTCGAGAGCTAGGGCAGGCGATTCAGAAAAAAAGGTTTGAGATTTTCCAAAAACTTAGCTAATTCTTAATCGTTTTAATTGCTGCAGATTAAAAATTTTATAATCAACGTAGTTTGGTTTATAACGCTCTTTGCTAAACCAAATAGTAATCAGTCCCATTTTCTTCGCCATAATCAAATTTTCTTTTACATCATCAATCATTACCCCACGTTTAAATTTATTATCCTTAAATAACTGATGAAAACTATGTTGATTTGGTTTCCCTAGAAAATTTGAATCTTCGATACTGTGCACACGATTGAACAGACGATAAATTTTCATGTGCTTTAAAATTTTTTCAGAGTAAGCTTTGGGTGCATTAGTAAATACTAATTTACGTACAGGAATATTTTTTAACGTATGTTTAATATTTTTTGGAAATAGAATTGTGTCATTATTAAAAATTAAATCGTGTGTTATTTTGAGGAAGTCCTGAGGGTTAATTTGATGGTGTTTGATAAGACCAGGAAGAGTGGCCCCATACACATCCCAATAATATTGCCTAAGTAGGGCTGATTTTTTCTTACTAATATTAAGTTTATTTTGGATATAAGCATCCATTTTCTTATTAACTAAGGGAAAGATTTTTATGTCTGCAAAATGAAGTGTATTGTCTAGATCAAAGATCCAGTAGCGATACTTCACTTATTTTGCCTTGATCAGTGTGCCTACACCTTGGTCGGTTAAAATTTCAAGCAATAGCGCATGTTCCACTCTGCCATCGATAATATGCACCGCATTGACGCCACTTTTTGCTGCATCCAAGGCAGAATTTATTTTTGGTAGCATGCCACCCGATAATGTTCCTGCGTGAATTAAATTTTCAATCTCTTTTGGCGTTAACCCAGTAATAAGTTTTTGATTGTTATCGAGCACACCGGGTGTATTTGTCATCAAGATTAATTTTTCTGCATTTAATATTTCGGCTAATTTGCCAGCCACAACATCTGCATTAATATTGTATGTTTTATCGTCACTACCAATTCCGATCGGTGCTATGACAGGAATAAAGTCACCACTATCAAGAAAATTTATTAGCGCCGGATCAATACTTTCAATATCTCCGACTTGTCCCAAATCAATATTTTTAAATTCATCTTTTTCATCTTTAACAATTAATTTTTTGGCATGAATAAAATTACTATCTTGCCCAGTAAGCCCAACGGCCTTACCACCATTTTTATTTATCAACTGAACAATTTCTTTATTTATTTGGCCACCGAGAATCATTTCCACAATATCCATGGTTTCTTCATCTGTAATTCGCATACCATTTATAAATTCACCTTTTTTACCAAGCTTTTCTAAATGGGCATTAATTTGCGGGCCACCACCATGAATAATTACTGGATTCATACCAACGAGTTTCAACAGCACCACATCTTTGGCAAAGGATTGCTTTAGATTTTCATCGACCATAGCATTACCACCATATTTGATGACAATGGTTTTATCGAAGAATTTTTTTATATAAGGCAGTGCCTCACTTAAAATTTTTGCTTTATCGTTTGGACTCATTTAAAATTTTTTCATTAAAATTATCGTTATTTTATATGTTTTTAGTTAAGAATTTTGAGTTTCTCTCTATCTGATAGATTTTTTTTCGATTGATTGGCATAAGGTCTTTATTCTCAACTTTAAAACCTTTTTCCATAAACCAATGCTCGGATTGTGTGGTTAAAATAAAAAGGTGGTTAGTATTTTTCTCTTTGGCTTCTTTCTCACAAAATTTTAATAGTTTTGAACCATAGCCTTGGTTGTAAAAATTGCTATCGATGGCAAAACAAGCTACCTCAATCATTTCCTTGTAGTGGTAGAGCGCAACACAACCAATTAAATCAAGCCCATGCTCCATGACATAGAAGTTAGCTAACTCTTTTTCAATCTGATCAATCGGGCGAGTCACCAGTATGCCATCTTGTCCTAATGGCTCGATTAGTTGATAGATTTTATTAATATCACTCATTCGTGCTTTTCTAATCTGCTCGAGGGGGTATTCGGTTAAAACGGTTCCAGATCCCTTGTCAGTAAATAACTCCTCAATAATTGAGCCATTGGTGTGGCGGTTGATGAGATGAATTTTTTCAATTTTATTTTTTATTGCATTGAGACTACTTTTAAGAATATTAAAATCATTATAAGAAATATAAGGTGCTTGATTTGGCGTAGAGTGTGTTTCAATATTTTGAATAAGTTTTTCTGCTTTTTCTGTGGTAATTTCAGTGATGAGCTCCCCCCTTAAGTTTAAAATACCATCGGAATTTATAAAGAAAATTAATTTATGTGCCTTCACAGCATTTGCTACCGATGAGGCCAGTTGCTCATAAGATAAATTAAATACATCACCCACGGGTGAAAACCCTAAAGGCGAAATAAGGACTACTTCTCCATTATTGAGTCGGGCTTGAATCACTTCGTGGTCTACTTTTCTTACTTGGCCGGTAAATTGCATATCCACACCATCGACAACACCCAAAGGTCTGGCCGTTATAAAATTACCACTCGATAGTCTGATATCACTTCCAAATAGCGGTGAATTAATGAGGCTAGAAGATAAGATCGATTCAATTTTTGTTCGAATTCTGCCAGTCACATCAATAACATGGTTCATGGTATTGATGTCGGTAACACGAACATTTTTTACCAATGCTGTTTTAAGCTTTTTGGATAACAATAGTTCATCAATTTGTGGGCGAATGCCATGCACAAGAATAATACGAATGCCGAGCGAGCGTAATAGATTAATATCGTAGGCTATCGATTCAAATTGATGATCTTTTAAAACATCTCCCCCAATGGCAATGACAAAAATTTTATTAGAAAAAGTGTTGATGTACTTTGAGGCTCGCCTGAATTGCTCAACGAAGCTGTTGGGCGCCTCGAATTCAGATTTTAGAAAGAGATCTTGAAATTGGCATTGAAATATTTGCGCTATTTTTTCTAAAATTTTGATGGTGATATTAAGTTCACCGCGTTCGATCCTTGACAGGTTACCAGGACTCATGGCAATTTTCTGAGCCAGTTCACTTAAGCTCATATTATGCAAATTTCTAAGTTTTCTTATATTTTTAGCAATAATTTTTTGCATATTATAAAAATAAATTATAATTTTAAAAATTATAGCAAATATTATTGCACTTTACACAAAATCTCCAAAAATATACTGCAGAATGGCTACACCTGCAATCGGTGCAGTTTCTGTTCTTAAAATGCGCGGACCTAATACTAAAGATTCAAATGCTTGTGAGTGAATGAAGTTTATTTCATCTTCGGTAAATCCTCCTTCAGGACCGATAAATAATTTTACTTCGCCGGGGTTTTGATTAACTCCTTCGAATGTTAATCCTTGTTTACCATAAGGATTAAGTACAAACCTGCGCTCATGTTTATCTATTGGCGACATTTCTTGTAAACAATGCTCAATGGTTGTGATTGAATAAATTTGAGGAATTACCGATCGCCCGGATTGCTCACATGCGGCGATGGCAATTTGTTGCCAATGGTGAATTTTTTTATCTTTTTTTTCATGCTTCAACTTAACCTGGCTCCGCTGTGTCAGTAAGGGAGTGATTTTTTGTACGCCGAGCTCTACGGCTTTTTGTATCACCCAATCCATTTTGTCGTTCGTTGATAAGGCTTGGTAAAGGTGAATACAAAGAGACGATTCATTTATATTTTTATTTTTTGCTAAGACCAAAACGCTGACATCATGTTTAATAATTGACTGTATTTGGACTTCATAATCGTAACCATCACCATTAAATAAAATAGCTTTTTCCGCTACCTTGGCGCGTAATACTTGTACCAAATGACGTGCGGCAAACACATCTAATTTAATTATTTCATTTAACGTCAGCGTTGTTGAATGGTAAAATCGTCTCATGACGCAAGAAAAGGAGACAAAAGATTGGTTAGTTTACATCCGCCTTTGTGCGAATTTGGCTGGCAAGCTAAAGATTTCAAACTAAAAGGCGTCGACGCTAAATTTTGGACGCTTAATGAGGCTTGCGGTGCGCGCGGTTTATTAATTATGTTCATTTGTAATCACTGCCCATATGTCAAAGCTATTTTACCTCGTTTGGTTGAAGATATCAGACAATTACAATCATTAGGCATTAATACAATTGCCATTTCAAGCAATGATGTAATTAATTACCCGGAAGATTCATTTGAAAATATGCAGCAAATAGCTGCTGAGCATGGCTTCTCTTTTCCCTATTTGTTTGATGAATCACAATCGGTGGCGAGTGATTACGGTGCAATTTGCACACCAGACTTTTTTGGGTTTAACGCAAAGCTAGAGCTTCAATACCGCGGTCGTTTTGATTCCACTGGGCGAGGTGAACCCCCTCCTGACAATAGGCGAGATTTATTTGAGGCAATGCAATTGGTAGCCCAAACACAACAAGGACCAAAAGAGCAATTTTCCAGTATTGGCTGCTCAATTAAATGGAAAGGGGAAACCGTTAATTAAAGACGACAATGCCTTGATTGAATGGGCTGTTTCGTTGATAATTAAAGATTACGATATTTATTATTCAAGCATGACTTATGACGCTAATTAAGTCATCATTTTGGGAGGTAACATGGCAACAAGACAAGATTTAGCTAACGCGATACGTGCATTAGCAATGGACGCTGTTCAAAAAGCAAATTCAGGACACCCTGGTGCACCGATGGGTATGGCAGAAATAGGGGAGGTTTTATGGAATCACCATCTCAATCATAATCCGACAAATCCGAATTGGGCAAATCGCGATAGATTTATTCTTTCGAACGGTCATGGCTCTATGCTTATTTATTCATTATTGCATTTGACTGGCTATGATCTTCCGATGAAAGAGATAGAAAACTTTCGTCAACTGCATTCAAAGTGTGCTGGGCACCCTGAGTATGGGTATGCACCTGGCGTTGAGACAACCACTGGTCCATTAGGACAAGGTATCAGTAATGGGGTAGGTTTTGCTATGGCAGAAAAACTGCTAGCCAATCAATTTAATCGTCCAGGTCATGACATTGTTGATCATCATACTTATGTCTTTATGGGTGATGGTTGTTTAATGGAAGGCGTGTCTCATGAAACTTGTGCACTCGCAGGAACTTGGGGGCTTGGAAAATTAATTGCATTTTGGGATGATAATGGCATTTCTATCGATGGCCACATAGAGGGTTGGTATACAGATGACACAGCTGCACGATTTGAATCTTATGGCTGGCATGCAATCAGAAATGTCGATGGCCATGATTTTGATGCTGTTGAGAAAGCCATTCAAGAAGCTAAAAAAGTAACTGACAAACCAACCATAATTTGTTGTAAAACGATTATTGGTAAAGGCTCGCCTAATAAAGCTGGATCCCATGATTGTCATGGTGCGGCGCTGGGTGAGGATGAAGTTGCTTTGGTTCGAAAAGAAATTGGTTGGGACCATCCTCCATTCACAATTCCGCAAGATGTTTATGACGGCTGGAATCAAAAAGAAAAAGGCCAGGCCAAAGAAGAAGCATGGAATGCAAAATTTGATGCATATACAAAAGAATTTCCGGAATTAGCAGCCGAATTTAAACGTCGTATGGCAGGAGAACTCCCCAAAGACTGGAAAAAACATACGGATGCCATGATTAAAGCAGCCAATGACGCTGGCGATAAGATGGCGACGCGTAAGGCTTCACAAAATATGATTGCAGCTTTGGCCCCAGTATTGCCGGAATTCGTTGGCGGTTCTGCCGATTTAACCGGCTCTAACTTAACAAGTTGTTCTGCCTTTGAACACGTCAGTGGTAATAAACCAGGGAATTATATTTCTTATGGTGTACGTGAGTTTGGTATGGCAGCGATTATGAATGGTATGGCATTGCATGGAGGTTTCTTACCTTTCGGTGGTACTTTCCATATGTTTACCGATTACATGAGAAATGGCATGCGCATGGCTGCGTTAATGAAACAACGAGTGGTGTATGTATTAACCCATGACTCGATTGGACAAGGCGAGGATGGCCCTACCCACCAACCTATTGAAACAACGGCTGGTATTCGCTATATCCCACGTATGGAAGTATGGCGTCCTTGTGATGCAACCGAAGTGGCTGCTGCATGGACTGCGGCGGTTGAAAACACTGAAAACCCAACCAGCTTAGTGTTAACAAGGCAAGGTACAGGCTTTAATGCACGTACTGATGCTCAGTTAGCTGAAATTAGAAACGGTGGTTATGTCCTTTCTGACGCCGATGGTAAAGCGGATGTGATTCTGATTGCAACCGGTTCTGAAGTCGATCTTGCCATGAAATCGCAAGCAGCACTAAAAGAACACAACATCAATGCGCGCGTGGTCTCAATGCCATGTACCCATGCTTTTGATCGTCAAGATAAGGCCTACCGTGATAGCGTTTTAACCCCAGGTGTGAAACGTGTCGCGATTGAAGTGGGTGTGACTGACTACTGGGCTAAGTTCGTCGGACTTGATGGTGGTTATGTCGGTATTAATACCTACGGCGAATCTGCACCTGGTGGTGTTCTCATGGAGCACTTTGGATTTACTGTAGATAACGTGGTTAAAACCGTACAATCGGTTTTATAACATCACGATTCAATGCTTAAACATTAAGGCATCTTTTTTAAAGGTGCCTTAATTATTTAAACCTTAAGGATGTATTCATGACAATTAAAGTAGCAATCTCGGGCTTTGGTCGAATTGGCCGTTTGGTCCTTCGAGCCATCTATGAAAATCATTACAAAGACATTGAAGTCGTTGCCGTGAACTGTTCACGCGGCACGATTGAAAAGCATGCCCATCTCTTAAAATACGATAGTCAACATGGCCGTTTTGATGCTGAGGTGTCTACCACCGATGATGCTTTTATCATCAACGGTGATCGTATTCGTTACTTTAATACTCGCAACACCGATGAGTTGGTTTGGGGTGAACTCGGTGTCGATCTCGTGTTGGAATGCACCGGTGCCTTTCGTGGTAAAGCCTCGTGCCAATTTCATCTAGATAACGGCGCTAAAAAAGTACTCATCTCAGCGCCAGGTGAAAAAGACGTCGATGCCACCATTGTCTATGGTGTGAACCATGATCAAATAAAACCAGAACATACAGTTATTTCGAATGCTTCGTGCACAACAAATGGTTTGGCCCCTATTGTAAAAGTTATTCAAGATAGTATTGGTATCGAAGCTGGTCTAATGAATACCATTCATTCTTATACTAATGATCAGGTCATTTTAGATAACATGCATGATGATGTTAGGCGTGCACGATCCGGTGCGGTCTCAATGATTCCAACAAAGACGGGCGCAGCCTCAGCGATCGGTCTGGTGATTCCTGCGTTAAAAGGAAAACTGGATGGTGTTGCGATTCGTGTCCCAACCTCGAATGTGTCGTTAGTTGACTTAACAATCACTACCACAAGGGCGACGAATATAGATGAAGTGAATGCGATAATGAAAAAAGCTGCTGAGAACAATCTTAAGGGCGTGTTAGTTTATAACGAAGAACCATTGGTATCCATTGATTTTAATCATACATCGGGTTCAAGTTATTTTGATTCAACCTTAACGAAGGTTAGTGGCGATGGCAAACTCCTCAAAGTGTTTGGCTGGTATGACAACGAGTGGGGCTTTAGTTGCCGCATGCTGGATACCGCGATTGCGATGATGAAGGCCTAAACATGGCCACCCTTAAAATCAGTGGCGTTGATTTAAGAGGCAAACGCGTCCTCATTCGAGCTGATTTAAATGTACCCCTCATGTCAGGCAAGATTGCCTCTGACAAACGTATTCAGGCCTCCATCCCAACCATTCAATATGCCATCGATCAGGGCGCCAAGGTGATGGTGACATCGCATTTAGGTCGACCAACCGAGGGTGAATTCTCTGAAGAAAATTCCCTAGCCCCGATTGCTGATTATTTACGTGAACATTTAGGTACTTCGGTGCGTCTGCAACGCGATTGGGTGTCTCAGCCTTTTGATTTGGAACCACACGAGTTGGTGGTGCTGGAAAATTGCCGTTTTAATGTTGGTGAAAAGTCTAATGATGAGGCCCTATCCAAAAAGTATGCCGCCCTCGCGGATGTGTTTGTTATGGATGCGTTTGGCACAGCACACCGTAAACAAGCCTCCACCTATGGTGTGGCTGAGTTTTGTGAGACGGCTTGCGCTGGGTTTTTATTTGCTGAGGAGCTTGAGGCTCTAGAGAAGGTGATGGCCAATCCGCAAAGCCCCATGATTGCCATTGTCGGAGGCTCCAAAGTTTCAACCAAGCTTACCATTTTAGATGCCTTATCCGATAAAGTGGATCAACTTATTTTAGGTGGTGGTATTGCAAATACCTTTTTAAAAGCGCAAGGCTTTGAGGTCGGGCAGTCACTTTATGAAGCCGACTTTGTCGATCAAGCTAAAGCGATTATTAAAAAACTAGAACAACGTGGCGCATCGTTACCAAAGATTACCGATGTCATTTGTGGAAAACAATTCGATGCCAATGAACCAGCGATTTTAAAAAAAATTGATCACATGGAAGCCGATGACATGATCTTTGATTTAGGTCCTGAGTCGATGCAGGGTATTGAAGCCATGATCAAGGATGCTAAGACCCTTTTATGGAATGGTCCTATTGGCGTCTTTGAATTTGCACAATTCTCGCAAGGCACCCAAGCTCTTGCACAAGCCATTGCGAAATCTAATGCTTTCTCATTAGCGGGGGGTGGCGATACCATCTCAGCGATTCAGATGTTTGGTGTTGAAAATGATCTGTCTTACATATCTACTGCAGGGGGCGCTTTCTTGGAATTTGTTGAGGGTAAAAAATTACCTGCTATCGAAATTTTGCAAAAAAGAGTGGGTTGATATGGCATTATTAAATTCAAGCATTAAAAGTTTGCCATTAATTCATCAAGGTAAGGTGCGCGATATATATGACATCGATCAAAATAAAATGCTTATTATCACTACTGATCGTCTATCGGCATTCGATGTCATTATGAACGAGCCTATCCCAAAAAAAGGTCAAGTGTTAACTCAGATGGCAAATTATTGGTTTGATTATTTTAAAGATATTCCTAATCATTTAACCGATGAGAGCCCGGAAGATTATGTCTTACCTAAAGAAATTGATCAGGTTCAAGGGCGCGCAGTAGTAGTTAAAAAACTTAGACCGATTCCGATTGAAGCCATTGTTCGAGGTTATATTATTGGCAGTGGCTGGAAGGAATACCAAGTAAGTCATACCATCTGTGGTATTAAGCTACCCGAAGGCTTAAAACAATCTGATCGATTACCTCAAGTGTTGTTTACACCATCCAACAAAGCTGAACAAGGACAGCATGATGAGAACATCACACTTGATCAATGCAAGAAACTGATCGGCGATGAGCTCACGCAAAAAGTCAGTAACATCAGTGTTGATATTTATTCAAAAGCAGCAGCCTTAGCAGAATCGAAAGGTATTATTATTGCTGACACTAAGTTTGAATTCGGTCTTGATAGTGACAATCAAGTAACTCTCATGGATGAAGTCTTAACCCCGGATTCCTCGCGCTTTTGGCCGAAAGAAAGTTATGAAGTTGGCATGTCGCCACCGAGTTTTGATAAGCAGTATGTGAGAGACTGGTTGGAATCTCAGGATTGGAATAAACAACCCCCTGCTCCTCATTTACCGCAAAATATCATTGATGAGACCGCGCAAAAATACCAAGAGGCTTTTTTTAAAATTACAGGACAAAGTCTTTCATAATGAATTGGCTTGATAAACGATCTTTCATTCAACTTTGTATCCTCGTGCTTTTAGTCACAGGTACTATTAATGGCTGGATTGCATCCATGAATATTGAAGGGGTGACCGCTCAAAAAATGCATCAAAGTGATCAATTTTTTCCAGCGCCCTATGTGATCGGTACGGTTTGGACTTTATTAATGTTGAGTTTAGCGTTTTGTTTTAAAAAGCTGACAGGCCATAATTGTTATCAAAAAGGCATTCTTTTTTTATTTTTGATTTGTGTGGCTTATCCCATTTACACCATTGGGTTTTCATCCATAGGCCTTATGATTGCTGGTAATTTAATCACCATCGCCATGGCTAGTTTTTTGTCTGGTATTCTTTTTGAAAAATTTAAATGGCTTGCAGGTGTGGTCCTTTTAATTCCTGCCTGGGTGGTATTTGTGACTTACCTCATGTTTTTTATTCACTAATATTATTTTCTTCAATTTTTGACATAAAAAAACCTGTCTTAAAAAAGACAGGTTTTTAAATGAAGGATCAGATTATAAAATCGGCACAATGAGCAGTGCAACAATATTAATAATCTTAATGAGTGGGTTAATCGCAGGACCCGCTGTATCTTTGTATGGGTCACCGACTGTATCACCGGTTACAGACGCTTTATGTGCTTCTGAACCTTTACCGCCGTGATTACCATCTTCGATGTGTTTCTTAGCATTATCCCATGCGCCACCACCGGTACACATTGAGATCGCAACAAACAGACCCGTAATAATCGTACCCATGAGTAAACCTCCAAGTGCCTGAGGTCCCAAGTAGAAACCAACTAAAATAGGCACTACGACAGGGATCATTGATGGAATAATCATTTCTTTAATTGCAGCAGCAGTTAATAAATCGACTGCCTTAGCATAATCTGGTTGCGCTTTACCGGTCATAATACCTTTAATCGTTTTAAATTGGCGACGTACCTCTTCAACCACGGAAGCAGCAGCACGACCAACCGCCTCCATTGCCATTGCTGCAAATAAGAAGGGAATGAGGCCACCAATAAACAAACCAATAATTACCATTGGCTCGCTAAGATCAAAACGTGTAATTTCACCTAAATGTTCTTCAAGCTTATGGGTATAGTCAGCAAATAAAACGAGCGCAGCTAACCCAGCAGAACCAATTGCATAACCCTTAGTCACAGCTTTAGTTGTATTACCAACAGCATCAAGAGGATCGGTAATATCACGAACTTTCTGAGGCATTCCTGCCATTTCAGCAATACCACCAGCGTTATCAGTGATAGGACCATATGCATCTAGCGCAACGATAATCCCTGCCATACTAAGCATTGAAGTGGCGGCTATGGCAACACCATAAAGTCCTGCCAAGTCATAAGAAAAGTAAATCGCAGCACATACTGAAAGCACAGGCAGCGCGGTAGATTTCATTGAGATACCAATACCTGCAATGATGTTTGTCGCGTGACCGCTTTCAGATGCTTTAGCCACCTGTTGCACAGGGGCATATTCGGTACCAGTGTAATACTCTGTAATCCAAACGAGTAATGCAGTTAAAACTAGACCTACGATGGCAGAACCAAAAAGAGCACTCGCCGATACTATTTTTCCATAAATCTCAAAACCATTTGGGAATAAATGTTGTGTTACATAATAGAAAGCAATAGCTGACAGTAATCCTGCAATCGCTAGACCACGATATAAAGCTGGCATAACGTTAGTCATTTTATTATTTGCTTTAACAAAGAAACAACCAATAACTGATGCAATGATTGACACTGCACCGAGCGCTAATGGATAAATTATGCCATTGCCATCGGATACCATTAAAGCACCTAAAACCATTGTGGCAATGATGGTTACTGCATAAGTTTCGAACAAGTCAGCTGCCATACCTGCACAGTCACCGACGTTATCACCAACGTTATCTGCAATCACGGCTGGATTTCTAGGATCATCTTCAGGAATACCTGCCTCAACTTTACCAACCAAGTCAGCACCAACATCAGCGCCTTTAGTAAAAATACCACCACCCAAACGAGCGAAAATAGAAATTAATGATGAACCAAAAGCCAAACCAATAAGTGGATTTAGTGCTGCAGTTGAAGATAATGTTTCTCCACCAAGGTATAAGTAAAAGCCAGCAACACCTAAGAGACCCAGACCCACAACTAGCATACCTGTAATTGCACCACCTTTAAAAGCAACATCAAATGCCTGCGGCAAACCTTTTGTTGCAGCTTGTGCGGTTCTTACATTGGCACGAACCGATACGTTCATACCGATAAAACCACAAAGACCTGATAGCACAGCACCAATAACAAAACCAATGGCTGTATTCATATCAATAAAGTAGCCAATGAGAATCGCTAAGATAACACCAACAATACTAATTGATTTGTATTGTCTGGCTAAGTATGCAGATGCACCATTTTGGATTGCTGCTGCAATACCTTTCATTTTTGCGTTTCCATCGGGTAAACTAAAAATCCATTTGGACATGAGTGCACCGTATAAAACAGCAATAACTGCCGCGGCCAGTGCGAGATAGGTTACTGACATAATTCCTCCGTAAGATGATTATTATTTTTTAAGTCTTATATAAGACTTAAAAAAAAAGATGCGACATTATACCTTTTTTCACATAAGTCTCAATCCAAAATCGTAAAAAAAATGATTAATTAATAGGGATTGATTAACATCAAAATACCGATCACTACTAATAAGGCTGCGAAAGCTTTTTTGATTGTAGTATCGGGTATAGATAACAACCAAGTGGCAGATAGCTTGACAAAAAGTAAACTGGGAAATGTTAAAAATATAATAGCAGGAAGGTAAATATAGCCAACCATGTGATTCATTTCGGCAGTCTCCGCGGCAAAAAAAATCGTGCAAGATGAACCGATACCAATAACTAAACCCAACACACTCGCAATACCAACTGCCAGTTTTGGCATAATATTTTTACTTAGTAAATAAGGTACAAATAATGTCCCGCCGCCAATACCAATAAGCCCTGATAGGGTTGCAAAAATAGCACCGATGCTTTGACAAATTAGTTCGGCAGGAAATTTTTTTTGCCTGGCTCCCGTTTGCTGCTTGATAATTTTGTAGGCAGCAAGAAAAGTATAAAAAATAAAACAGGTTTTAATAATTTCTGTTGGAACTTGTTTAAGAAAAAAACCAATCACAAGCGAGCCAAATAAAACACCCCACATAAAGCGCTTAAAGATGCCTATATCAAAATTTTTATTCTTGATATGAGTAATTGAGGCAACAATTCCGCTAAAAATAATTGATGCCAATGAAGTGGATACCCCGGATAACAAAGCAATATCAAAACTGACATGATGAAAATAAACCAACGAATATGTAACGACTGGCACAATCAATAGACCACCTCCAATGCCAAAAAGACCGGCCATTGAACCAATAAATATCCCTGAAATTAGATACAGAATAATTTCAATCATTTTTTAGAATATTTGTTAGTTTCTGTTTGAGCGGTGATGAATCTAATTGTTGCTTGAGTTTTTTTAATTGAGGGCGTCCGAGATTAAATTTTTTTGATGGTTGACCTAACTGCTGATTTTTATTCGGGTTAACCTTAATTTTAAGATCCCCTATGGGGCATTGATCGTCATGACTTTGTTTCGTCAATGTCGGTTTTAACAGCTTGAATTGATGCGCCATCATATTACTTGAAACTTCGACTACAACTCTTTGGTCAATGACATTGATAACCTTAAATGCTGATTGTTGTTCGGCTGGAATGATTTTTTTTAATTTTTTTTCGTAACGATCAATAACATCTTTTTTTTTCTGTATTTTAGAAAAAAAATCGTTTTGGAATAACTTTTTAATAGGTTCCATACTATAATGCTACCTTAATTTTTTTAATCTAACCTTAAATAAATGCGAATTTACTTTTTAGGAAAAAATACAAAAAAAACAAAGAGTTTCAGTCTAGAGCTTATTGTTTTTTTCCTATTGATTTTTGTTGCTGCAACATTTTATGCCGCAAATCAATACATACAAAATAAACTTGCGTTTGTTGTTGAGAATAATACGGCTACAGAACAGTTGAATGTTGATTTAGAAATTCAAGCCTCACCAAAAGAACTGGACATGTTTATTAAGCAGATTAGTGAACTGCACACACGCCTAGAATACATTGACCAACAAACAGAGCGTATTCAGCAAGTGATGAAAAAACAAATTGTAGGAAAAGAAAAATTACCTAAACTGGAGAAGAAAGACAAGTTAGGTGGGGCAGGTGGCCCATTTATCAATGATGATTTGCAAGAAAAAGATATCCGCCAAGGCATTGATAATTTATTAGCAAAAGTTGAAGCCCGTGAGTTGCAATACAATAAAATGGAGGCCATCATGATGAAGCAATCAGTCCTTAAAGTCACACTACCGACGTTGTTTCCAGTGAATGTTCCCTATCGTTCCTCCAGCTACGGTTGGCGACATGATCCTATTTTAGGCATTCGCGCCTTTCACAATGGTTTGGATTTCAGTGCTGCCCAGGGCGAACCCATTAAAGTTACGGCAAGTGGCATTGTTACTAAGGTGGGTAAAGCACCTGACTATGGAAACTTTGTTGTGATAAATCATGGCGATCAATTGGAAACGCGATACGCACATGCGTCGAAAATATTAGTCAATGAAGGTGACATTGTTGAACGTGAAGATGTCATTGCGTTGGTTGGAAATACAGGCCGTTCGACGGGCCCCCACCTGCATTATGAAATTCGCTACAAAGGTCGCTCACTCGACCCCCGTCAATATTTGAAGAAATAATTATGCTAAAAAAAATCATCACTGGCTTATTTGGAAGTCGCAATGAGCGTTTATTAAAAGATTATGGCAAAAAAGTTGCCATGATTAATGCGTCGGAAGTAGCGATCCAAAAATTAAAAGACACTGATTTTAAAAAGAAAACTGAAGAATTCAAAAAACGTTTTAAAGAGGGAGCCGCTTTGGATGACTTTCTCGTCGAAGCTTTTGCGTTGGTTCGTGAAGCCAGTGTGCGCACTATTGGTTTGCGACATTATGATGAGCAATTGATGGGTGGTATGGCGCTGCACGAAGGAAAAATTTCCGAGATGCGGACTGGTGAGGGTAAGACCTTGGTTGCTACCTTAGCGATTTATCTTAATGCCTTAGCCAGTAAAGGCACACATGTTGTGACGGTCAATGACTATTTGGCAAAACGCGATGCTGAGTGGATGGGTAAAATATATGAATACTTAGGACTTACCGTGGGTATTAATTTATCTAGAATGCCTAGCGAACAAAAACAAAAAGCCTATCAGGCAGATGTTACCTATGGTACCAACAATGAATTTGGTTTTGATTATTTAAGAGACAACATGGTCTATGCAGCAGAGGATCGTGTGCAAAGACCCTTAAATTTTGCAGTTGTGGATGAAGTGGATTCAATTTTAATTGATGAAGCAAGAACACCCCTTATTATCTCTGGACCATCCGAACAAAATATTGATCTTTACACACAAGTAAATAAAATCGTCCCAAAATTAACGAAACAAGAAAAACAAGATGGGGAAGGCGATTTTTGGATTGATGAAAAAGCACATCAGGCTATCCTGTCAGAAAAAGGGCATGAAAAAACTGAACAAATTCTCGCTGAGTTTGGTTTATTAGAAAAAGATTCAAATTTGTATGATCCCTCCAACATTAGTTTATTGCATTACGTTAATTCTTCGCTTAAAGCCCATTATCTCTTTATAAAAGATAAAGATTATGTCGTTAAAGATGGCGCAATTACTATTGTTGATGAATTTACCGGACGCATGATGCCTGGCCGAAGATGGTCTGATGGCTTGCATCAAGCGGTTGAGGCGAAAGAGGGCGTGACAATTCAAAAAGAAAATCAAACCATGGCAGGGATCACGTTTCAGAATTATTTCCGTATGTATGCCAAATTATCCGGTATGACAGGGACCGCCGATACCGAAGCCGAAGAATTTAATCAAATTTATGGCCTCGAGACAATTATCATTCCACCGCACAAAACAACCATACGGAAAGATAACATCGATAAAATCTATCGAACCTCAGAAGAGCGGTACGAAGCAGTTTTAACTGATATTCTTGATTGTCATAAAAGGCAGCAGCCCGTGCTGGTAGGAACAACATCGATTGAAAATTCAGAGTTCATATCGAAGCGATTAACTAAAGCCAAACTCAAACATCAAGTCTTAAATGCCAAACAACATGAAAAAGAGGCAAATATTATTGTGCAGGCAGGACAGCCGGGTATGATCACGATCGCAACGAACATGGCCGGTCGTGGCACTGATATTGTGTTGGGTGGCAATATAGAGCCTGAGATAGAGGCTTTAGAGGCTAAAAAAATTGATACAGCAAAACGTAAAAAACAAATTGATGAATTGAAGAAAGCTTGGCAGACTCGTCATCAACAAGTTATTAGTGCGGGTGGATTGCATATCATTGGCACCGAGCGTCACGAATCAAGACGTATCGACAATCAATTACGAGGTCGCTCAGGTCGTCAAGGTGACCCAGGTTCTAGCTCATTTTATTTATCTTTAGAAGATCCTCTGTTGAGAATTTTTGGTTCTGATCGAGTCGCAACCATTATGGATAAATTAGATATGCCAAAAGGGGAACCTATTGAGCATACCTGGGTAAATCGCTCCATTGAGGGTGCGCAGCGCAAAGTAGAGGGGCGTAATTTTGATATTCGTAAGCAGCTTTTAGAATTTGATGATGTCCCTAATCAACAAAGAAGCGTTATTTATGAACAACGAAATGATATTTTAGATAGCCCTGATTTAGTGGAGACGGTTGATAGAATTATCAATGATGTTTTGGAACAAACGGTGTATGAATACATGCCAGCTGAAAGTGTTGAGGAAATGTGGGATGTACCAGCGTTAGAGAAAAGATTACTTGCAGATTATGGTCTGGATGCAAAGATTAATGCTTGGTTAAAAAAAGATCCAAATCTACCCATTGAGGATATTGTTAAGCAAGTGCAAGTGAATGCATTAAAAAATTACCGTGAAAAAGAAAAAGTCGCTGGAAAAGAGGCGCTTCACCATTTTGAGCGGTCCGTCATGTTGCAAATATTTGACCATCATTGGCGTTCACATCTATCCTCGCTTGATCATTTAAGGCAGGGTATTGGACTTAGAGCTTATGGTCAAAAAGATCCGAAACAAGAATTTAAGAAGGAAGCTTTTGCCTTATTTGAACAATTGCTTGAGACGATTAAATTTGAGATAACTCGGGTACTCATGTTGGTGGTAGTAAAAGATGAGAAAGAGGCAAAAAAAATCGATGCACAAAATCAATCGAAACTTGATGCAGCAAAATCAAATCGTGAAAAATCAGAACAAGCTAATACAGCTAATCAGGCCAAAGTTGGTCGTAATGAGCCTTGCCCGTGTGGAAGCGGCAAGAAATATAAACATTGTCATGGTACGTTAAGTTAATGGATGACATGAAAAATCAATCCACTGTTGAATCGCCTTGTGTTGGTGTGTGTCAGTACAATGATGAAGAAGTTTGCCAGGGTTGCTTTAGAACTTCACAAGAAATTACTGATTGGTTTGATATGAGCAATGCTGAAAAAGAAAAAATTATTACCTTACTCCCCGCTAGAATGGAAGAATTGTTCTAGAACTTTCTTTTATACTCACACAATTCATTAATTATACAGTCACTGCACAAAGGCTTCTGTGCCTTACACACATAGCGTCCATGCAAAATGAGCAAATGATGCGCATCGGTTAAAAATTGGTTTGGTGTGAGTTTGGTTAATTTCTTCTCGACTTCCAGTGGGGTTTTACCATGTGCTAAATTAATCCTATTTGCAAGTCGATATATGTGTGTATCAACGGCAATGACAGGTTCATGAAAAATAGTATTTAATATGACGTTTGCCGTTTTTCTGCCGACACCCGGAAGACTTTCCAGTACTTTTCGATTATTAGGTACCTCGCCACCATATTCCATATGAATAATTTGACTGGTGTTAAGAATATTTTTTGCTTTGGTTTTATAAAGCCCAATCGTTTTAATCAAGTTTTCAATTTCATTTAATGTTAAACGACTTAATTGAGCAGCATTACCAGCCCGTTGATATAATTTTTTTGTTGCTTTATTGACGGAAATGTCGGTGGCTTGCGCAGACAATATGACTGCAATTAAAAGCTGAAAGGGGGATTGGTAAATAAGTTCGGTTTTTGCATTTGGAATATTTTTTTTTAGTAGAGAAAAAATTTTTTCTCTTTTAGCATAATTCATGATGCTGATTTTTTTTGGTCAATCCAATTGGTAATGGCAATTAATAATGCTAAACCTAAGAAAGCACCCGGAGGCAATACGGCCAATAAAAAACCGTTATCTGCACTGAAAAACTGAAGATTAAAATCACGATACCCGTCACCAAAAATTAAATGTAAACCTGAAAATAAAGTTCCTTTGCCCAAAAATTCTCGCATCCCTCCAAGGATTGCTAGCACTATACACAGTCCAAGACCCATAAATAAGCCATCATAAATTGACGGCAATAATGGATTTTTGGAAGCAAACGATTCCACCCGAGCCAGAACAATACAATTGGTCACTATTAATGGAATAAAAATACCAAGTGTTTTATAAAGTGGTTCGGCATAAGCATGAATAGTTAAATCAATGATGGTAACTAAAGCGGCAATGACAAGAATAAAAATAGGCACTCGAATTTCACTTGGTACGAACTGCTTAATAGGTGCGATTGAGGCATTAGAAAAAATCATCACAAAGACAGTGGCTAGACCAAGACTGACGCCATTCACTACTGTTGTTGTGACAGCCAAAGTTGGACACAAACCCAAGAGCTGAATTACGCCTGGGTTTTGTTTCCATAAACCATCCAACATTGCTTGTTTAAACATCCGTAAAACCTAACTTTATTTTATTTTCTTCGAAATACTTAAGTGCATTTTTAACTGCGTTAATAACGGCTCTCGGTGTAATTGTAGCACCTGACACATAATCAAACTCACCTTGATCTTTAATTACGGCCCATTTCTTTTCGTTTGTTTTGGTGAGAGATTGTAATTGAAAAATATCAATCCAATTTGTTTTTTCTTTATCAATATAATCCCCTAAACCTGGCGTTTCTTGATGCTTAATAACACGTGCATTTAAAATTTCCGCTTTTTCATTGATTGCGACCAAGAGAAAAATATCACCTGAATAACCATCAGGTGCACGCGTCTCAATAATGGCAACTTTATTTTTTTCATTGTATTTAACAAGGTAAAGCGCTGTTGGTTTCTTATTTTTTAATAAGTTATTCGGCTCAATGATAAGAAAATCTTTTTCAATATCGTTGTCATATATTTCGTTTGAAATGAGCTCGAGCAATAATCGCCGTTTCGCTTCTGCTTCACTTTTTTCAATAATAGGGCTGGTGGTCTCGAAAAAAAAACCTAAAAAGGCAGAGAAGATAAGACCAAATAAAACCATGATAGAAACCGTTTGGAAGATAATTTTTTGATTATAAGTAAACTTAGTCATGACCAAAAACTTTCGGCTGTGTGAGGTTATCAATGAGCGGCACACAAATGTTTGCAAAAATAACAGCAAATGCAATGCCTTCAGGGTAACCACCAAAAACTCTGATTATGTAGACAAGAAATGCTATCAAGAAGGCAAAAAATATTTTTCCTTTCGGCGTGGTCGGACCACTTACAGGGTCCGTGATAATGAAAAAAGCCGCCAACATGGTTCCACCATTCAATAGGTGAAATTGAAATGGGGCAAACTGACTTGGATCAATAAGATGAAATAAAGAGGAGATGGTAAATAGAGTAAGTAAATAGATAACAGGTAAGTGCCACGTAATAATTTTTGTGAAAAGTAAAAAAATACCGCCTAGAAGAAAACCAAAACCTACCCACTGCATTTGCGTCAATCTTGCTAATGGTTCATTCAATATGGGTAAAATATTTTTGTTTTGTAATAACTCAGTCTTGATATAGTCAAGCGGTGTCGCCGATGCAATTCCATCATAATTATCAATACCATGCATAAATACAGAAAAGGCGATGTTTGCATCATAAAGATAAGATGGATTTTGCCATTTTGTCATAATGGCCGGAAAGCTGATTAATAAAATTGCATAACCAATCATGGCGGGGTTAAAAATATTGGAGCCAATGCCACCATAAAAATGTTTGGCAATAATAATAGCAAACAGCGTGCCAATGACAGTAATCCACCAAGGTGCTATCGATGGAATGGAAAGAGCAAGTAGCCATGCGGTAACAAGTGCTGTGTTATCGGTGAGAAAAACTTTAGTCGGTATCTTTCGAATTTTTAAGATGAAGTATTCAGCAATAATCGCGGTAATACTAGCAAGGATGATATTAAGCAAGATGCCTATACCAAAAAAGTACATGTATATGATCAGTCCAGGTATTAAGGCTAACATAACTATAAACATTATATTTGAAACGCTTGTGGATCCTTGCACAAAGGGAGATTGAAGATTAATCATTTTTATTGTCTTCTTTTTCTATACGTTGCAGGGCGTCAGCAATAGCTTTTCTTTTTTCATCAATTAATTTTGTTTTTTCCTCTGATGAAGATTGTGCTCGTCGTAATGCATTTCTCTCGGCACGCTCCAGTTTTTCACGTTCCAGTCTTTGTAATCGAAACTCATTTCTCTCACGAGCGATATTAGCTTGTTCATATTCATGTCTTTCTTCAATAATTTCACTTTTAGCAAATCGATAGTATTGAACAAGAGGTATATTGCTTGGGCAAACATATGAGCAACAACCACATTCAATGCAATCAAAAAGATTATATTCTTCAGCTTTTTCTAATTGCTTAGATTTGCTAAACCAAAAAAGCTCTTGTGGTTGTAATTCAACGGGGCAAGCCTCCGCACATCGAGCACAACGAATACAAGGTAATACAGGTTTTTTCTCCTCGGTCATTGTAGGTTCAGAGCTAATGATACAATTCATTGACTTAGTTACCGGGACATCAATACTGGGGAGCTTGAAACCCATCATTGGCCCACCCATGATAAAGGTATCGTTTTTAATGATTTGCCCACCTGCATCGTCAATAATTTCTTTGAGCGGCGTGCCAAATAAGAGCTCATAATTTCTTGGCGACTTTAAGTTGCCAGTGATGGTGACGATTCTTGATATTGAGGGTTCACCAAATTCAATAAATCTATAGATTGCTAAAATTGTGGCAACATTAAACATTTGTATACCGTAGTCGCTCGATCTGTGGCCTTTTGGGATCTTGATGCCCTTTAATAGGTAGATAAGTCGTTTAGCATCTCCGCTTGGATAAATCGTAGGCACAATTTGCAGCGAAATATTTTTTTCTTTTTTGATTGCATGTTGAATAAAATTAATGGCATCAGTTTTATTGTCTTCAATTCCTATTACACTTTCTTTAACATTTAAAATTTCATGCACAAGTTTTATTCCTTGAATCAGCTCATGGGTTTTTTCACGCATTAACATGTCATCACAAGTAATATAAGGCTCACATTCAGCTGCATTAACGATTAAAGTATTCAGAGCTCCTGCTTTTTTACTATTATTAAGTTTTAAATGCGTTGGGAAGGCAGCACCACCCAATCCAACAATGCCTGATTCAAGAAGTAATTCGTTAACTTTATCTAAGCCAATTTTTTTCCATGGGATAGCTTTTTTTTCAATCCATTGATCTTTACCATCTGGACTAATTTCAATACAAAAATCAGGTAAGCCTGAAGGATGCGGTATCAGACGTTTTTCAATCGCAGTAATTTTTCCTGAGGTTGATGCGTGAATTGCTGCTGAGACGTTGCCATCAGCTTCAGCAATTAGCTGCCCCTTAAGAACTTCGTGGCCGATATCAACTTTTAATTTTGCTAATTTACCAATATGTTGTCTTAATGGAAGAACAATTTTCTTTGGCAGAGGAATTTTTCTTATTGGCTGCGCAGTAGAAATATTTTTTTTGGTTTCTGCACGAATTCCACCATTAAATTTAAATACCTTGTCAAATAATTTCAAGAGGCACGCCTTTCGGAAACTTTGTCGATTTTATACACAGGGTATTTCCATTTCCAATTTTCGGCATTTTCTTCAATAGCTACCATATCAATGCAATCGACAGGACATGGGGGCAAGCAAAGTTCACAACCTGTGCATTCTTTTTCAATGATGGTATGCATGTGTTTTGCTGAGCCCAGAATTGCATCCACAGGACAGGCTTGAATACATAATGTACAGCCTATACAGGTTTTCTCATCAATAATGGCAACGGATTTTGGTTTTGGTTCACCATGTTCAGCATTGAGCGGTTTATATTCGACACCCAGCAAATCTGCTAATTTATGGATACCTTCATCTCCCCCTGGAGGGCATTGGTTAATATCAGCTTCGCCATTTGCAATTGCAGTAGCGTAGGGTTTGCAACCTGGAAAGCCACATTGGCCACATTGAGTTTGTGGCAAGATGGAATCAATTTTTTCAATAATAGGATCACCTTCAACCTTAAACTTTATTGCTGAGATACCTAAAACAATCCCGATAATGACAGCCAAGAAAACAACAACCAATATGGAAGTAATCATTAGTGATCAAGCCCCACAAAACCCATAAAAGCAAGACTCATGAGTGCTGCTGTAGTCATGGCGATTGCAGAGCCTTGAAAAGGCCTTGGTACATCTGCACCATCAAGTCTCTCCCGAAGTGATGCAAAGAGAATTAGCACAAAAGAAAATCCTACAGCCCCACCAAAGCCAAAAACTGCAGACTCAATTAATGTATGACTTGCCTGGGCGTTTAATAGCGGTATACCTAATACCGCACAATTTGTTGTAATCAGAGGCAGAAAGATCCCGAGCATTTTGTAAAGAAGTGGAAAATTCTTCTCCATTAACATCTCTGTAAATTGCACCACGGCAGCAATGACAACTATAAAAGTGATTGTTCTAAGATAAATGAGATCATTTGGTTCAAGAAGATAATGATTGATAGCCCAGCTGGTCATCGAACCTATGGTTAAGACAAAAGCCGTTGCTGCAGACATACTAATTGATGTCTCAAGCTTTTTTGATACACCCATAAAAGGACATAAGCCAAGAATTTTTGTCAGCACAATATTATTCACTAACACTGTACTAATAATTATTAAAATATAGCTATTCGACATTATCTAAAATTATAGAGTATTTAAGGACTTATCTACCTTAATATGTTGTAAAATTACGCGTAATATAACAATTTTATTATATAAATAAAAAGAATATTATATTATTTTAATATAGTTTTTAATTATATAAAATTAAAGCCCTAGAGTTCTCCAAGGATTATTATGTTTCATGGAAGTATTGTTGCACTTGTGACGCCAATGAACCCAGATGGTTCGATTGATTTTGCTAGCTATTTAAAGTTATTAGAGTTTCATATCAATAATAATTCAGACGGTGTGGTTGTTATTGGAACAACTGGCGAGGCTCCTACCATTGATTTTGATGAGCATGTAACCTTAATACAAGAAGCGGTAAACTTTGTTGATGGCAAAATACCCATCATTGCAGGAACCGGCGCGAATTCTACTAAAGAAGCAATTTTTTTAACTGAACAAGCAAAAAAAATTGGTGCTGATGCTTGCTTACTTGTTACCCCTTATTACAACAAACCAAATCAAAAAGGCCTCTATGAGCATTACAAAGCGATTAATGATGCCGTTGATATTCCGCAAATCCTTTACAACGTTCCTTCCAGAACAGGGTGTGATTTAGCCAATGAAACTATTATAAAGTTGAGCCATCTTAAAAATATTGTTGGCGTTAAAGATGCTACTGGGGATTTAAATAGAATAGACGTTATTAAAAATGGCGTTGATAAAAGATTTGCTTTAATCAGCGGGGATGATTTAAGTTTTGTTGATTATTTAAAAAGTGGAGGAAATGCTGTCATTTCAGTAACAGCCAATTTAGTTCCTAAACAAATGCATCGTATATGTGAAGAAATTCAGAAAAATAATTATAGCGGGGCGGAAGCATTAAATGAAGAATTACAAGCACTCCATGAAATGATGTTTATTGAGCCAAATCCTATTCCCGTGAAATGGGCTCTGTCATACTTAGGTATGATTAATGGAAAACTTCGATTACCAATGGTTGAATTAGATAAAATTCATCAAGTGAAATTAGCTAAGTTATTAAGTAAAATTAAATGAAAAGTTTCATTCTTACAACTTTATTTATTTTATTAACTTCATGCAGCACTACTGATGAGATTTTTGAAGACATTACTGCGCCAGATTATGTAAGTTCGTCAAAAGCGAGAAAACTTGAAATACCTCCCGATTTATCAGAAATTGATTCTAATAATGCCTACGAGATCCCAGGGGAAGCAAAATCATACAAAAATTATTTGGAAAAGCAAAATAATAATTCAAATATTGATCATGATACAAAAAAAATTATAGCTGATCCAGATGGAATGAGAATAATTAAGTCGGGTACTTTAAGATGGCTTATTGTTGAGAAAGATCCTGATATCTTGTGGCCTCATATTAAAGATTTTTGGGAAGAGATTGGATTTAGAGTTGTGGTAGCAAATAAAAGAACTGGAATCATAGAGACAGAATGGACTGATAGTGATGATATTAAGTTAGATCAGAATTCCGACGCTATCTCAAGATTTGATAAATGGTTAGACAATCTATCTGGTTTTGCAGATAAAAGAAAATTTAGAACACGGGTAGAGGTTGGAGAGAATGGATCCACGGAAATATTTGTTTCGCAAAGATCACTCGATGCTATTGCAGATCAACATGACAGAATCCTCACTACAAGGCAGTCTGGCTATAACCCAACAGAGTTATATAAAATTGAAGAATATATTGACGAAGATGGAGAAAAAACAAGCAAAACCGAGGTTAGAGAGAATGATGATTATGAAATTGACTCTGAAATATTAACCAGGTTAATGATAAAGTTAGGAGCAGTAGACCTTGATGCTAGGGAAAAAATTGCTAACCCAGAGACTTTGGTCAAAGCTAAGCTTGTTGAAAGAAACAATTCTTTGTATATAAAAATGCTGGATCCTTATGATAGATCCTGGAGAAGGCTTGGTTTAGCCATTGATATTATGGGCATGGTTACTGAGGACAAAGACCGTAGCAAGGGCATTTATTACGTCCGTTATAGTGAACAAGATTTGCCAGAAAAAAAAGAAGATGAGGAAGAGGGCATAATAGATAAACTAATGTTTTGGAGTGATGATAAAGGACAAGATAAAAATAGCACCAATGAAAAAAATGTAACTCAAATAGAAAGTGGAGAGTTAGAAACTAATGAAGAATCATACACTGGAATTGAAGCACCAGAAGTTAAACCAATTGATGAGGATTTGATTCCAGAAGAATTTATTAATGATGATTTTAAAAAAGACAAAGATGAGGAGGAGACATGGCTTACAAATCTTTGGCCAACTTGGGGTGGTCAGGAAGAGAGTAAATCACTTCCATCAAATGAAAAAAGATTTAGGATTAGAATTAAGCCAACCGATAATTACTCAGAGATTTATATTGATTACCCTAATGAAAAAATAAATAATTCAAAGGAGGCAAAAAGAGTTCTGTCATTCCTTTTTGAATATCTAAAATAATGAAATTTTGCTCTTTAGGAAGTGGTAGCTTAGGTAACTCTTATATTTTAGCGCACGGCGAACAAGTAATAGTGATTGATTGTGGTTTTAATATTTCTGAGTTTCAGAAAAGGATAAAAAAACTTCAGATTGACCCGCTTTCAATTACAGCAATGCTTCTTACGCACGAGCATGAAGATCACAGTAGAAGCATTTTTTCAATTGCTAGCAAATATAACTTGCCCATTTATTTAACCCACGGTACTTACAAAATGTGCCAAAAAAAAATTAATAAAAACAAAGTAAATGAATTTATTTTTATTAATTTTTTAGAGGTTTTTAAAATTGGAAATATAAAGATAACACCCATTCCAGTTCCTCATGATGCAAGAGAACCTGTGCAATTTAAATTCGAATACAATGATAAAAAAATCGCAATAATATCTGATCTTGGTTTTGGTAATCAAATGCTAATTGATCAAATTAAAAATGTAGATGCCCTAATTTTGGAGAGTAATCATGACGATAATCTTCTTGCTAAATCAAAATATCCAAAAAGCTTAAAAGATAGAATATCTGGTAAATATGGACATCTGAGCAATACTGAGTCAGCAAAAATTTTAGATTTGATTGATACTAACAATTTATTATGGTTAGGCGCCTCACATTTAAGTAAGGAAAATAATACATTTGATTTGGTCAAAAGTGCATGGAGAAAGGTTATAAAAAATAATTCAATAGGAATTAATATTATAGAACAAGACAATGTTACAAATTGGGTCACCATATAGATGATCTACAAAATTATCAGAAAATTTCTTTTTATTCTTGAGCCTGAGTTAGCCCATAACCTTGCTTTTAAATTTCTAAAAATTCTTAACTTTATTGGTATTTTAGATTTTTTTAGACCAAATTATAAAGAAGGCAATAAGAAAGTATTTAATATAACTTTCAAAAACCCAATAGGAGTTGCTGCAGGGTTAGATAAGAATGCAGAATATATAAATATCTTTGACAAATTAGGTTTTGGTTTTATTGAAGTTGGAACTCTGACGCCAAGGCCACAACCAGGAAATAGAAGGCCAAGAATTTTTCGATTAATTGATGAAAAAGCAATAATTAATAGATTTGGATTTAATAATGTTGGCATTGATCAAGCACTAATTAATATAAAAAACTCCAAATATCAAGGTGTGCTAGGGATTAATATCGGAAAAAATTTTGATACCCCCACCGAAGGAGCTATTCAAGATTATTTGATATGCTTCAGAAAAGCATACAAATTTGCAAGTTATATCACTATAAATGTCTCCTCTCCAAACACTAAAAATTTACGGGAATTACAAAATAAAGATAATTTTGTAGTTTTAGTTAGCCAGATTAAGAATGAGCAATCTAAACTTACTAAACTTCATTCTAAATATGTCCCCTTTGTTGTAAAGATATCCCCAGATTGTTCAAATGAAGAGATTGATAATATTTGTGAAATTTTACTAGCAAATAATGTTGATGGCGTAATTGCTACCAATACTTCAATTTCTAGAGATGGATTGAATTCTAAATTTAAGAATGAGGAAGGTGGCTTATCAGGTGCGCCACTGAAAAATAAATCATTAGACACGCAAAAAAGATTGTATGCAAAGTTAAGAAACAAGATACCAATTATTGGTGTTGGAGGAATAATGACTGCAGCTGATGCAAAAGAAAAATTTGATAATGGCGCAGATTTAATTCAAATTTATTCAGGATTTATCTACCATGGTAATAATTTAATTCATGAATTACTTGAAATTACTTCCCAAAGATAATTTTAAAAAGCCGCTAATGTATTCATACCGTCGCTGCCCCTATGCAATGCGAGCAAGGATGATACTTGTCAATGAAAATATTGATTTTGATATTTTTGAAATATCACTGAAAGATAAACCCGCTGAGCTTCTAAAAATTAGCCCTAAAGGGACAGTACCCGTTTTAGTTACTAAAGATGCGGTAATAGATGAAAGTTTAGAAATAATATCTTGGGCTTTCAATCAAAATGAAAAATCAACTTTTCATAAATTAAATAAAAATGAAATAGATATTGCTAATAGTTTGATCAAAAAAAACGACAATGAATTTAAAAGTGCTTTAGATCATTACAAATATCATATTAAATATCCAGAAAAAACAAAGCATGATTGGAGAAGCGATTGTTTATTTTTTTTTGAAATTTTAGAGAAACAATTATCAAATTATCGATTTTTAATTAAAGATCAAATTACTTATGCAGATATTGCAATATTTCCTTTTATAAGACAATTTAGTAATGTAGATTTAGAAGCATTTCAGGATTTAAATTATGACAAGACCAAAGCTTGGTTGTCTTATTTGATTAACTTA
>Ga0255775_1000119_pt1 | contig 74106 bp, 73 predicted proteins | sample 011ome_26_FD_179973 | JGI IMG/M metagenome (GOLD analysis project Ga0255775, IMG submission 179973) | Coastal salt marsh microbial communities from the Groves Creek Marsh, Skidaway Island, Georgia - 011511BT metaG (version 2) | ecosystem: Environmental > Aquatic > Marine > Intertidal zone > Salt...
ATTACCGACAACATAAATTAAAAATTAAGGTGGCAAGAATTTTTAATACCTATGGGCCTCATATGCACATTAATGATGGTAGGGTAGTTTCAAACTTTATAATCCAGGCTTTAAAAGGAGAGGATATTACGATTTATGGCGATGGAACACAGACTCGCTCTTTTTGCTATGTATCTGATTTAGTTGAAGCATTAATTAAATTGATGGATACCGATGATGATTTTGTAGGTCCAGTTAATCTTGGTAATCCAGATGAATTTACAATGAATGAATTAGCAGATTTAGTTATTAAACTAACAAAATCAAACTCAAAAATTGTGCAAAAAACACTTCCTGAAGATGACCCAAAACAAAGACAACCTGATATAACATTGGCTAAAAAAAAGTTAGCTTGGGAACCTGGAGTGATGTTAGAAGAGGGGCTTAATTTAACTATTCGCTATTTTAAGAATGTTCTGAAAGTATAAAAATTGAAAAAAAACAAACAATTAATATTTGGTTTCCACTCCATTAAAAGTGCAATTCGGTCTAATGTTAATAATATTATGAATATTTATTTAGACGACTCGCGTAAAGATGGAAGAATGCATGAGCTATTATTATTATTGCAAGAGCATAATATAAGTTACCATTTATTCAATAAAGAAAGGCTTGATGAATTAATTCCTAAGGCAAAACATCAAGGTGTTATTGCTGAAATTAGTCAACACCATATGAAATATGTGACTCTTGAGGATTTGGTTGAAGTAGATCAAAAAAATGATTTGTTATTTTTAATTCTAGATGGTATTGAAGACCCTCATAATTTAGGTGCCTGTTTTCGAGTTGCAGATGCACTAGGTGTTACTGCCATCATATCGCCAAAAGACAATGCTGTTGGCGTTAATGCAACTGTTCGTAAGGTGGCTTGTGGGGCTGCAGATTCCGTTCCTTTTGTTATGGTAACAAATCTTGTACGATCGATTAATTATTTAAAAGAAAATAATATCTTCATTATAGGAACTGATGACACTGTAAAACATACAATTTATCAGGAAAATTTTAAAGGCTCATTAGCCCTTGTGATGGGGTCAGAAGGAAAAGGTATGAGACGACTTACAAAGAAAGCTTGTGATGCATTAATATCTATTCCGATGATGGGTAGTGTTGAAAGTCTTAATGTCAGTGTCGCAACCGGGATTTGCTTATCAGAAATTCAAAGACAAAGATTGTTACCACAAACCTAATTTTTTGTATGTTTTTGTACGAATTTTTTTTAAAATTAGAGGTTCCTGGTTAAGTTCCAAATTGTAACTGGGGATAATTTTTTTAATTTTTTTATCCAATAACTTATCTTTATAAAATTTCTCAATTATTTGAATCATTGAGAAACAGGCTGTAGATGCTCCAGGGGAAGCACCTATAAGGCCAGCAAGACTATTATTATTTGAAAAAAGTATCTCAGTACCAAATTCAAGCTTTGCTTTATTATCAAGACCCCTCTTAATAATTTGAACTCTTATACCAGCATCTTTACATACCCAATCTTCATTTTTAGTATTTGGGAAAAAGGCTTTTAGTTGCTTTATTTTTGAACTCTTACTCATTAAGCTTTGAGAAATTAGATATTTAAGTAAACCAAGATTATTAATTGCAACATATAAAAGGGAATAAAAATTGTTAGGCCTTATTGACTTAAAGAAATCCATAAATGATCCATTTTTAAGAAATTTTGTGGTGATTCCAGCAAAAGGGCCAAACATAAGGACGGGTGAATTATCTATAGATCTAATATCTAAATGTGGTATTGACATTGGAGGAGCATTTTTAAAAGCTTGGCTATAAACTTTTGCTGAATGTTTTTTTATCAGCTCTTTATTTTTACAAATAAGCCATTTTCCACTTAATGGAAATCCTGCGTAACTTTTAATTTCTTTAACTCCCATTTTATGCAAAAGGCTAATTGACATTCCGCCAGCGCCAATAAATAATTTTTTGGTGTGAATTTCATGCTTGGTTATATTTTTTTTATGTTTTGCTATTAAATTATATGTTTCGTTTTTTAAAAATTTAATATTTTTAATTTCTGTATCAAGCTCAATCTGAAAATTTTTCTTTGTCTTTAAAATTAAAAAAAGCTCATTAATCAGTGCACTAAAATTTATGTCTGTACCATGATTGATTTTTGTTGCGGCAACTTTTTCTTTTGTATTTCGTCCATCGAATAATAGTGGTGCCCATTTTGAAATAACCTTTGCATCTGATGAAAATTCCATTTCTTTAAATAAAGGTTGTTTTTTTAATACATTAAATCTTTTTTTTAGAAAATTAGTATTTTCCTCACCCCACACAAAGCTTATATGAGGCGTTATTTTGAGGAAGTTTTTTAAATTAAAACTTTTATATTTAGTATCAAGGTATGCCCAAAACTCTAGTGATTTTTCAAAAGACTCATTAATTTGTATGGCCTTGTCAATATTTACCTCACCCTTTTTATTTATTGGGGTGTAGTTTAATTCACAATAACTCGCATGACCTGTGCCAGCATTATTCAGCTCATTAGAGCTCTCTTGCCCGCAACGATTTAATCTTTCTATAATTTTTATTTTTTTATCTGGATATATTTCAGAAATGAGGACCGCGAGGGTAAAGCTCATTAACCCTCCACCAACAATTGTTAAATCAACTATATCTTTCTTATTTTGCATATTTAAAAAAAGGCTTCCTAAGAAGCCTTTATAAAATGGCTCCCCAACCTGGGCTCGAACCAGGGACACACGGATTAACAGTCCGTTGCTCTACCGACTGAGCTATTGGGGAATTGTTATTAAGGTCGGCATTTTATCATAAGGCACCATATTAATTCTAGATACTTTATAATTTTAATTTTTCAATTCATTCCTTGTTTCAGCAAATGCTTTAATGGCTTTATCAAGATCATTGGTAGAATGCGCTGCAGATATTTGTGTTCGAATTCGGGCTTTACCTTGAGGAACAACGGGGTAAAAAAAGCCAATTGCATAAATTCCTTTTTCAAGAAGCCGTTGACTCATTTTTTGTGCCAAGACAGCATCGCCAAGCATTACAGGTACGATTGGATGATCACCCTCATCAATAGCGAATCCATTATCTTTCATACCTTTTCTAAAATAATGGGTATTCGCTTCTAATTTATCCCTTAATGCCGTTGACTCAGATAGCATATCAATGACTTCAAGCGTTGCAGCACAAATACTTGGAGCAAGCGTGTTTGAAAAAAGATAAGGCCGCGAACGTTGACGCAGCATGTCAATGATTTCTTTTCTGCCTGATGTAAAACCCCCCGAGGCTCCACCTAAGGCTTTGCCAAATGTACTGGTAATTATATCAACACGATCAATGACGCCACAGTATTCATGCACACCTCGACCCGTTTTACCCATAAAGCCTGTCGCATGACAATCATCGTGATGCACCATTGCATCAAACTCATCTGCTAGATCACATATTTTATCGAGTTGTGCGAGGGTACCATCCATAGAGAAGACACCATCGGTAGTAATTAATATTCTTCTCGCCCCTGCATTTTTAGCTTGAACAAGTTTTACTCTCAGATCATTTATGTCATTATTTTTATAGCGATATCTTGCAGCTTTGCATAATCTAATCCCATCAATGATTGAGGCATGATTGAGTTCGTCAGAGATGACGGCATCTTCGTTAGTTAGAATAGATTCAAATAAACCGCCATTGGCATCAAAGCAAGCAGCATAAAGAATGGTATCTTCCATACCAAGAAACTCACTTACTTTTTTTTCGAGTGTTTTATGGATTGTTTGAGTTCCACAAATAAATCGAACAGAAGCTAATCCAAAACCCCATTGATCTAAACTCTTCTTTGCCGCCTCAATGACACGTGGATTATTTGCCAAGCCTAAATAATTATTGGCACACATGTTAATAACTTCTTGGCCATCTGCAAGTGTAATAATATTTTTCTGATCTGAATTGATAAAACGTTCTGTCTTCCACAGCCCATTATCTTTAATTTGTTCAAGATCGGCACTCAAACTTGAGCGTGTCTTATTAAAACTCATAAATTTCTTCCTCTTAATCTTGCCAATTTAAAATTACCTTACCGGATTTACCCGAGCGCATTACATCAAAACCCTCCTGAAATTCTTGGTAACTCAATCGGTGCGTAATCATTTTTTCTAAGGGTAGGCCACTTTGCACCATCATGGAGCCTTTATACCAGGTTTCAAAAATTTCACGACCATAAATACCCTTTATGGTAAGACCTTTAAAAACCACCATATCCCAATCGATTCCAGAGCCTTGCGGCATAATCGCTAACATTGCAATGTGTCCGCCATTAATCATGAGATTTAACATATCACCAAATGCCTTTGGTGAGCCTGACATTTCAAGGCCAACATCAAAACCCTCAAAAATACCCATGGTAGCCATCATTTTGTCTGTAATACTTTCTTTGGCGACATTTACAGTCACAACATTGGGTAAGATCTCTTTAATCATATTTAAACGGAATTCATTTAAATCGGTAATCACAATGTTTCGCGCGCCAGCATGGTTTGCGACCATGGCTGCCATCATACCTATAGGGCCAGCACCCGTTATCAGAACATCCTCACCAACCATATTAAATGAGAGTGCGGTATGCACGGCATTTCCGTAGGGGTCAAATATAGACAAAAGATCGGTGGAGATTGGTCTTGACGGTTTAAAAATATTTTTTGCAGGAACAGATAGGTATTCAGCAAAGGCCCCAGTGCGGTTGACACCCACGCCAATAGTATTTGGGCATAAATGTATGCGCCCAGCCAAACAGTTACGGCAACGTCCACAAGTAATGTGCCCTTCGCCGGAGACAATATCACCCACTTTCAGATCGGATACGTTTGAGCCTAATTCAACTATTTCACCAGCATACTCGTGACCTGTAATCATGGGGACAGGAATTGTTTTTTGTGCCCATTCATCCCAGTTGTAGATATGAATATCTGTGCCACAAATGGCAGTTTTATGTATTTTGACAAGCACATCGTTGTTACCAACAGTAGGCTCAGGCATGTCTTCCAGCCAAATACCTTCTTTTGCGTGTCGTTTTACAAGGGCTTTCATTTAGTCTCCTAGAGAATTTGCGTTAAACGAAGTTGCAATTATATAATGAAAGTATGAATAATTCGTTAGAGTTCATTGGTTTATTTGGTGCTTTTTTACTAATTATTTTTTATTATCGCCATGTCATTAAATCATTTTTTGTCAATCCAAAAGAGAGCCTAGCTTATGCAGCTGTGATAATTATGCTTGGATTTTTATTTTTTTTACTTTTTCAGGCAAAAGGTTTTTAAAGACTAGAAATTTTTTTTTAATCGGAGTAAAGTAAATTTGTAGATTATAAATATTTACAGAAAGGAGATGAAACTTCGCGGTTCAAATTTCAAATAACAATCTTTTATAAGGAGTTGTATGAATTATCAAGAACTTAAAAGTAGACATCAAGAATTAGATAAGATTATTGAGCAAGGCTACAAAAACTATGCTGATGATGAGATATTAAAACGCTACAAAAAAGAAAAATTGAAAATAAAGGAATTAATTGATAAAGAAGGACACACGTAAGTGTAAAATATAAACCGGCGATTGCCGGTTTTTTTTTAACTAGAGACTCAGAATGCAGAACATAATTAAAAGACATATTCTTGAACATCAAGAAGTTCTAAATAGCATTGACTTGCTATCACCTGCCATTGAAAAAATTGCGCTCTTAATGATTGATGCCTTGAAAAAGGGTAAAGCAATTTTCTGGTGTGGCAATGGCGGTAGTGCATCTGATGCACAACATCTAGCCGCTGAGCTGGTGGGTCGTTATGTCGATGATCGCAGGCCACTTAAGTCAATAACACTCAATGCAGATTCAGCGGTTATGACCTGTATTACTAACGATTTTGGTTACGAACATCTCTTTTCCAGACAGGTCGAAGGTCTTGGTACCGAGGGTGATATTTTGGTGGGTATTACAACCTCCGGCAATAGTCAAAATGTGTTAAACGCTTTTGATATTGCTAACAAGAAACAAATGATTACCATTGGTTTATTAGGTAAGGGTGGGGGTAAGGCTTTATCAATCGTTAATGAATCTATTGTCATTAAGTCGAATACGACGGCACGCGTCCAAGAAATGCATATCACTGTTGGCCATATTTTGTGCGACCTCATTGAAGAAGGCCTTAATTTAAAAAAATGAGTATTTTAGTGACGGGTGCCGCTGGCTTCATTGGCTCAAATTTTGTCTTGAATTGGTTAAGTGAGTATAGAGAGAAAGTCATCGCGCTGGATAAGTTGACTTACGCTGGCAATCTTGAAAATCTTAAATCAGTGGAAAATAATCCCAACTATTCCTTTGTCAAAGCTGATATTGGCGATTCAACATTCGTCGCAAAGCTTCTGCAGGAACATCAACCCCGAGCCATCATTAATTTTGCGGCGGAGAGTCATGTGGATCGATCCGTTCACGGACCGGATGACTTTATGCAGACCAATATCATTGCTACCTATCGTTTGTTGGAAGAAGCCCGATCATTTTTTAATACTTTGAGCGAGGATCATAAGAATAAATTTCGTTTTCTTCACGTCTCAACGGATGAGGTTTATGGCACCTTAAGTTCCTCTGACCCCGCATTTAATGAAACAAATCAATACAAACCTAATAGTCCATATAGTGCTTCTAAGGCCGCATCCGATCACCTAGTGCGGGCTTGGCACCATACCTATGGATTGCCCGTATTAACTACAAATTGCTCTAATAATTATGGGCCCTATCACTTTCCGGAGAAGTTGATCCCACTCTGTATCTTAAAAGCGCTGCAAGACCAAGACCTGCCGATTTACGGAGATGGACAGCAAGTTAGGGACTGGCTTTATGTAGTGGATCACTGTAAGGGTATAGCGACTGTGTTAGAGAAGGGTGTTATTGGTGCGACCTACAACATCGGCGGTTGGAACCAGAAGGCTAATTTAGAGGTCGTGCATACCCTCTGTGATTTATTAGATGAACTCAAACCCCGCGAGGATAAAAGGTCGTATAAAGATCAAATCACCTTTGTCAAAGATCGGCCAGGGCATGACCGACGCTATGCCATTGACGCCACCAAAATCGCCAAAGAGCTCGGCTGGAAACCCCAAGAGACTTTTGAAACCGGTATCCGCAAGACTGTCCAGTGGTACCTCGATAACCAGCACTGGGTCGCCAACGTGCAGTCGGGCGAGTACCAGAATTGGCTCAATAAAAACTATTCATGAAGATATTGATCACGGGCATCAACGGTCAGGTTGGTCATGCGCTGATGAGTGTGTTAACCAACTATGAGTTAATTGGCTTAACCCGACAAGATTGTGACCTCACTAATCCAGTTCAAATTAGACAAGTCATTGACCAGCATCAACCAGATCTCATTATAAACCCTGCTGCGTATACCAATGTCGATCAGGCCGAGGACGAGCCTGAGTTAGCTTTTTTTATTAATCGGGATGCACCGAGGGTGATGGCAGAAAAAGCGCGTGAATATCATATCCCATTCATTCACTTTTCCACCGACTATGTTTTTGATGGGGAGAAGCAGGGAGCTTTTTCTGAGGAGGATCAGACCAATCCATTGTGTGTTTATGGTCAATCAAAGTGTGCTGGTGAGGAAGCGATTGAGAAAGTTAGTGGGCAATTTTACATTTTCAGAACCAGCTGGGTGTATTCGAATATTGGACAGAATTTTTACCTAAACATAAAAAAACTTAGTCTAGAACGGGAGATACTAAAGATTGTAGCAGATCAGATTGGCGTGCCGACCTCAAATCAGTTTATTGCTGAACAAATCAAACATATCATCCCGCAACTTAATGAAGATAATATAGGCATATATCACCTGGTGCCGGCTGGGTCTTGTTCCTGGTATGAATTTGCCAAGGCAGTTATCAGTCAAACGAACCCGCAATTTAATTTTGATAATGTGCATGCTATTCAGACAGATGAATTACCAACGAAAATCAAACGACCTAAAAACAGTATACTGAGTAATCAAAAAATCAAAGATACTTTTGGTTTAAATTTTCAGAGTTGGCAGGAAGTTTTTTTAAGCATGATTAATAGATAAAAAATAAATTTCATCCAAATAAATTAACTTTTAATTGAATGAATAAATATTAGATGTAAGATTTGATAAAATAGGATGGAAAAGTAATAAAAAAATGAAACGAAAAGGCATCATTCTCGCTGGCGGTTCTGGTACCAGACTGTATCCAGTGACTCACACAATTTCAAAACAGCTTTTACCTGTTTATGACAAGCCTATGATTTATTATCCACTTACTACCTTAATGATGATTGGTATTCGGGAGATCTTAATTATTTCAACTCCACATGATTTGCCACGATTCAAAGAATTATTAGAGGATGGTTCTCAATGGGGATTAAAATTAAGTTATGTGGTTCAGCCAAACCCGGATGGCTTAGCTCAAGCCTTTATTTTGGGGGAAGAATTTATTGGTGACGATCTTTCAGCACTAATTTTAGGCGACAATATTTTTTATGGGTATGACTTTAAAAATCTTTTAAATTCAGCAAATGAACGAAAAGAGGGTGCGAGTATCTTTGTTTATCATGTTCAGTCTCCAGAACGCTATGGTGTTGTTGAATTTAATAAACAAAACCAAGTCATTTCGATAGAAGAAAAACCACATGAGCCAAAATCAAATTATGTTGTGACAGGGCTATATTTTTATGATAAAAAAGTAGTTGAATTAGCAAAAAATTTAAAACCTTCATATCGCGGAGAAATTGAAATTACTGATTTGAACAAAAAATACCTTGAGCAATCTGAATTGTTTGTTGAGATGATGCATAGAGGTTGTGCCTGGCTTGATACTGGAACCCATGATAGTTTACTCGAGGCAGGACAATTTATTGCTACATTAGAAAATCGACAGGGCTTAAAAGTTGCATGCCCTGAAGAAATCGCTTTTCTTAATAAATGGATTACTAAAACTGATTTAGAAAACTTAGCAAAACCTCTTTTAAAAAATAATTATGGCAAATATCTTCTTAAATTAATAAAATAATCATGATAGTAACTGACCTAGAAATACCTGATCTTAAGCTTATTGAGCCTCAAGTATTTGAGGATGAACGGGGATTTTTTTATGAATCTTTTAATCAGCAAAAACTTAATGATGCTATTGGTAAAAGAATTATCTTTATTCAAGGTAATCATTCTAAATCAAAAAGAGGGGTTATAAGGGGTTTGCATTACCAAGAAGAACCATTTGCGCAAGAAAAATTAGTTCGTGTAGTTTTTGGCGAAGTATTTGATGTGGTTTTAGATATAAGAAATCATTCACCTACCTATGGGAAATGGTTTGCAATAACTCTCTCGGCCAAAAATAAAAAACAGCTATGGATACCAAAGGGTTTTGCCCATGGATTTTTAACTTTATCAAACGAAGCAGAGGTTCTATACAAAATAACAAAGCCCTACAATCCGAAATATGAAAAAACTATCTTATATAATGACAATGATTTAAAAATTGATTGGCCGATTAAAGAAAATATAATCATTTCAGAAAAGGATAAAGTAGGCTGTCAATTTAAAAAAATTAGAGAAAAATAATAAATAAACCCTACAAGTCAAAATTTTAGTTCGATTTATTATTTATTTTACATTTTTTTTTATTACATTTAGAATTTCCCTTTTTGAATATTGCCTATTTAAACTACTTTTTATGAATATCTCAGGCAATGTTTCCTTATTTAATAATTTAAGATATAAATTTTTATATTTATACGGAATAAATTTTTTAATTTTTTGTAAATCAGCTTGTGAAAAGCCAATTTTTTCAAATAATTTAAAGAAGCAAGGAATTATTTCTGCAGGACTTCCATCTTTTTCCTTTTTGTATTTTAACATTTCCTTAAAAACCCCATTTTCGGCGCTGAAGTACAAGCCCGAGATTTGATTTAAACCTAGAATTTTTGTAAGACCAAGGCTATGAATTATTTTTACAATAAATTTTCTAAAAGCTGGGAAAGCCATTAATTTTTTTTTAAATTCTTGATTTAGAAGGAGCTTATCAGCACTCCATACAGCCAAGGTAGCTGTTAGTGATTTCGGATGGAAAACAACATGAGCTGTTTCAGTATCAATAAAAGTTATTTTATTTTTTTTATGAGTAAAAATTTTTTTTATTTCTAAGCAAACATGTTCATTACTAATTTTTTTGTGGCAATTTTTTTTAAATAAAATAGTTTCATAACCATCACCACAAATAACCGCTGTACTTAGTAGCCTCCAGCCATGATGGTGAATATTGTCATGTGTTATTGGCTCTATAGAATTTTTTAAAGGAGGAAAGATATTAATACAAACAACAATATCGCCATTACTATAAAGTGGTAAAACCAGATTATCTGCATTATTTAAAATAAATTTTTTATTTGCAAGACTGTTTATAATGGAATTGATTATAAATTCTTTATTGTTTGCTAATTTTAAAATTTGATTGTGCAAAAGTTTGTGCGCTTTTCTTCTATCTTTGGCAACATAAATTTTTTTGTAAATATTATTTAAAATCAAATTTGTTGAATTCATATATGAATACACTTTCTAATAATAAATTTTTTAAATCAAATTATGATCCATTTATTGATGGTTTAAGATCAATATCTGTTATTTTTGTTATTTTCTTTCACGCCTATCCAAAAATTTTTCCAAATGGCTTTATTGGTGTTGATGTTTTCTTTGTAATTTCTGGTTTTTTAATAACTAACTTACTTATTAAGCAAAAAATGTCAATTAACGTATTACTTAATTTTTATGCTAGACGTATCTGTAGAATTTTTCCAGCATTAATAATTGTTTTATTAACTTCCATAGTTATTGCAATCAATTATTTATATAAAGATGAATTTATTAATCTTTCTAAATATATTTTTTCAGGATCCTTATTTTTTTCAAACTTTATTTCAATGCGAGAATTTAGTTATTTTTCAATAGATTCATCATTGAAACCATTAAACCATTTATGGAGTTTAGCAATTGAGGAGCAATTTTACATTCTATTTCCCTTTATTTTTTTTCTTAAAAATAAATATATTTTCCGGGGAGTGTTATTTTTGTTTGTTATTTCTTTTTTATCGAATATATACCATGCCTATTTAAATACAAATTTATTGACTTTATATTATTCTCCATGGACAAGAGCATGGGAATTATTAGCAGGATCTCTTCTTTCATTATACATTTCAGAGAAAAATTTTAAATCAAAAAAAATATGAATATGCATTTAGAAGTATTAAAAAAAATATAAAAAAATATTTTAGTTATTTTGCCGTTACAAATTATTAAAAAAAATCCTAAATTATGTGTTCGCAAAACGCCATTCTTAACTTCAAACAAAATATGTATCAATGAATATGAAGACGCTAATTTAAAACTTAGAGAAAGAGAAATTAAAAATTATTTTGAATCAAATAATATGAATGCTAAATTGTTTAATCCTAATAAAATATACTACAATGATTCAAGTTGTGATTTTACCTTTGATGGCCTTCCTATTTTTAGAGACTCTAGTGGACATTTAAATATTTATGGAGCAAAGTTAGTTGGTGAAAATCTTAAGAACTTTATTATTGAAAATGGAATTTTAGATAACGTTGAATAGCTATCTTACAAAAATTTCCTTAACTTTATGTAATCAAATTATACTCTTTATAAATTTGTTGATCATTCCATCATTCCTTGGGTTATATCAATATGGTCAACTTACTTATTTAGCTTCTACTTTAATTTTTATTATTAGTTTTTTTTCATTTTCAACTGAACATGGATTTGTTTATTATCTCTCTTCCAAAGATAAATCAAAAAATATTAATAATTATTTTTATTTATTTATTTTCTTATCAATTCTATTTTTATTATTTTTATCAATATCAATAATAAATAATTTCTTAAATACAATTATTTGGAAGTCAGCGTATGAGATAAATATTTTTATATATGCAGCTATTTATGCATTATTGTTCTCATTCCAACAAAGATTATCTGATCTTGCAGATGGGATAAAAAAAACTAACTTGTCAGAGTCAATAAAGTTTTTATGTAACTCTTTTTCAACAATATTTATTTATTTTCTAATTACTAGCAACTTCTTTAGTATTGATTATTATTTTATTTTACAAACTTTATCGATGATACTTTATTTATATTTTGTTCTTCCTAAATTAAATATAAGTATTTCAAAAATTAATTTCAGCGACTTTAAAAGCTATATAAGTAAACTCTTCAAATACACTAAAAATATATTTATCTACAGTACTATTGCATTATCTTTTACATTTTTTACTAGGTATGTATTAGTTAGTTCAGGTGGTTTTGATGAAAGTGCGATTTATGTTATCTCTTACCAATATGCAGTTTTCCCTGTAATTCTTCTATCATCAATTTCATTTATATTGCTAAATGATTTGTCAATTATTATTAAGAAAAATGCAATTAAAGAGATAAAGATAATCTTTCTAGAAAGATTTCATAAGTTTGTATTTATTTATTCAATAATTATTTTTCTTTTACTTTTTAATGCTGAAGAAATATTTGTATTTATTTATGAACAGGAAGCAATTAAATTTATTATGACTTTTAAGGTGCTTATTATTTTTTCTTTTTTCCATATTTTTTCACTATTTTCTAATCAATTATTATTTGCTATGAATAAATCAAAAATATATGGATTAGCTAATAATTTCTTTCAATTATTAGGAATTATAATCCTCGCTTTTATTCTTTTATATTACAAAGTAACTTCTGTTGAAATAGCCCTTGTAGTATTACTAATTTTCTCATTTAGATCATTATGTACTTTTTTTATATCTCTTTATTATTTAAAAATTTCATTGTTATTCTATTTTATTAAAATTATTAGTATTATCACTTTTGTCCTAATTTATTTTATTTTATGTTCATTGCTTGGTTTTAAATTTATTTTTCAAATTTTGCTAGTTATTCCAATTCTTGTATATATTAATTTTACCTTTAATAACTTTCTTGATTTTAATAAAAAAGATTTAAAATTCTTTTTTATAAAATAATGTTTATAATATTCAAGTGGGTTCCGTAAAAAAAATATTATCTTTGACTGAGCTTCCCGATAGAGAGCTTCATCATTCACGTATGTTTATTGATTTAGCTGAAAATATTCATATTCATTTTCGTGAGTTCAGATTTGTTTTTTCTTTAGATGAATTTTTTGAATTTGTAGATATAATACAAAACTCTACAAGGGATGTTCGAACTTATTTATCACAAAATACAGACTATTTAGAAGGAGCTTATCCTACTACTATTATGATTGCAGGTGGCAAACAAAGACAAAAGCTTTTTCTTAAAAATTCACCTAAGCCAAATCAGTCTTTTTATTTTCCAAATGATTTTGTAATTGAACTACAAGATGAATTTGTTACAGATGAAATTCATATTCATTTTAGGGATTTAAGAATTGCTCTAAATAGACCTCAATTTAAAATTGTAGCCAGAGATTTTAATAATGCTCTTCAATCCTTAGAGGAATTTGAAAAAAATAACCATTATGAACGAGTTTCACATCCTGATAGAGATATAAGTGATTTTAATGCAAGCTATGATAAAAAATCTTTTGATTTTCTTGGAATTCAGGAAGTTCATTTAGATGATATTATTTCATTTCATTATAAAGACATATTAGAAGAATTTAAATATGATAAATCTTATATTAAATATCTTATAAAAAAAATTAACTCAGATGACTATCCTCCAATCATCTTATCAAAAAAAATTAATAATAAATATACAATTATCGATGGCACAAATAGAGTTTATGCAGCTCTCAAATTAAAAAAAATAAAAATTAAAGCTCTAATAACTGATTTATCTTATGATGAGGCATATGAAATAAGAAAGGTAGATTCTTTTTTAAGAGATTTTGATTCAAAAACACACTTTAAATATAAATTAAATGATTTTTATAAATTTTATTTATCTGAAAAAATGAATACATATTATGCTAATGATTTTAGTAAGAAAATTTTTAAAATGAATTTTTTATATAAATTTCTTAGAAATATAAAAGAATTATTTTTTGGAAAAAAAAATATATTTATAAAATTTAATGAAAAATATTCAAGAGACAAATAGTTTTAACTCAAATAAATCCTCTTTTTTTTATGAATAACTATGTCAATTCAAACATGTGATATTAAATTTTCATAATGAAAAGACTTGTTATAATTGAAGATGAGAATGATTTAAAAAAAGATAAAAATACATATTATCTTTCTCTGAATAACAATGTAACCTCAAGACACAATCTAATTACTGTTAATAGTATTGTGGATTTATATTCAAACATAGTTCGTAATAAATATAATAAAATAATAAATAATTTTGCTTCTAAATTTGATATTACAAACGATTTGTCTGTTATTTATCCTAATAGATTAAATAGTAAAAATCTTAAATCATTTGCTTTACTTTTTTCTGATGTTCTTGAAAAAAATAATACATCTAAATCTAAATATATTAACCAAATAATCCAATTATTGGCTGTTGAGGTTTTTTTAAAAAAAAATAATTTTACTCATATAGAAAATAAAATTAAAAATGTTTTGATCAAAAATCAAATTGAGATATTAATCAATGATAGTCATGAAATAAAAAATACTTTTAGTATTTTTTTAAAATTCATAATTATCTTTAAAGCTCTGGTTTGGTTATTTTTTTATGTTTTAAAAATATTTTTTTTGAAAATTTTTATTAAAAATTATGCTAGCACTAAAAATAATATTAATTTTTTTACATATATAAACAAACCTATAATTGATAATGGTAATTTTTCGCAGTTATATTGGGGTGGTATTGATAAAATTTTTTATAAAAAAAATAAAAAAATGTCCTATGTTATTGCACCTCAGACTCTTGATTCAGAAATAAATTTTTTTAAAGTTATTTTTTTTGCATATAAGAACAAGAATAAAAATATATTATTTATTGAATCATACTTAACTTTTAGAAACTTTATATTTATATTATTTTATTTTTTTAAGTCACTAGTAATAAATTTTAATCATAAGATAACTATAACTAATAATAATCTTAGCAAGATTGATTTAAACCATTTTTATTTTTATGATTTTGCAAGAAGCCTTTATGGAATTACTTTTCTTAAGAATGTAATCAACTATTATTGTTTCTTAAACTTTTATAAAAAGTCTAATGTTAATTTAAGTATTTTTATACCTTTCGAGAATCAAACATGGGAAAAGATTTTATGTTTTATTTCTAGTAACTATAAAGTTGAAATTTATGGTTCTATTCATAATTTTGTATGTTTTTGGGATTTAAGATTTTTACCTCTAAGAAGTAGCTCTTTTTATAATAAACTTCTTCCTAAGAAAATTATTACAAATGGTAATTTATCAAGAAAGAATTTATTAAGCATGAACTATACAGCAGGAAATTTACTGGCTGCTGAGGCTTTAAGGTTTAATAATATCTATAAAAGAAAGTTCAAATTTAAAATTGATCATAAATTAAAAAAATCAAGTAGAATTTTATTTCTTTTTGATGGGAATGTGGAGAATTCAAAATTTCAATTATCACTATTAAATAATATTGATCTAAATAAAATTTCAACTTGTAAAATTTATCTTAGAGAACATCCATCAAATATTTTTTTGTATAAACATAAATTAACACATGAATATGTAAGTCAAGATTATCCTTTATATAAGATCATAAATAATTTTGATGGTGTAATTGCAAGTAACGAATCTAGTGTTTTTATTTATAGCCTCATTAATAAAATACCTTTTGCACTTATCATTAATCCTGATAATCTTAATTTGAACCCACTTTACAAAATTAGAAGATATAAACTTATTTATAATATTAATGATATCTATTCTTTTTTAAATAAACTTCCTTTACGAAAGAATTATAAATTTAATCCATTTGAGATTAATAATAAACTTACATTATGGAATAAAATAGTTGATAATATTTTTAATAAATAAAGAGATTTAAATTATGAAGGTTGTTATTTTGGCTGGTGGTTTAGGTTCGCGGCTTGGAAATTTAACAAATGAAATTCCAAAACCTATGGTAGAGATTGGTGGCAAACCAATACTTTGGCATTTAATGAAATATTATTCTTGCTTTGGGTTTAATAAATTTATTCTAGCGTTGGGATACAAAAGTAATATTATAAAAGACTACTTTATAAACTATTCATATTATAATTCTGACTTTTCAATTAATACCAATAGTAACACTGTTAAAATCCTAAATAATTCTTACGAAGATTGGGAGGTAAATTTAGTTGATACTGGCGAAAACACAATGACTGGAGGGAGAATTAAAAGACTTCAGAAACTTTTAAAAAATGAAAAAACATTTATGTTAACTTATGGTGACGGTCTATCAACAATAGATATTAAAAAATTAGTAGAATTTCATAATAAAGAAAAAAAAATAATAACAGTTTCAGCTGTTCATCCTGTAGCAAGATTTGGAGAAATAATTATTAAAAATAATACTGTTATTAATTTCCAAGAAAAACCTCAGTCATCAAAGGGATATATTAATGGTGGTTTTTTTGTTTGTAATAATGAAATCTTTAATTATATAAGTGGTGATGATTGTGTATTTGAAAATAAACCCCTTGAAAATCTTTCAAAAGAAAATGAATTAGCTGCTTTTACACATAAAGGCTTTTGGCATTGTTTGGATACACCAAGAGATAAAAAATTTCTTGATGAACTTTGTACATCAAATGATATGCCTTGGAAGATATGGCGAGATGTCTAGAAGAGTTCTTGTAGTTGGCGGTTCAGGTTTTATTGGCCGACATGTTGTTAAAAAGTTTATTGAAGAGGGTTATGAGGTTCAATCGATAAGCTTAAATGGAAAAAATAATTATATAGATGTTAATCAATCTCTGGATTTTACAAATAGGGAAGATGTAAAACTTTTTTTTAAAAATAATTTTTATGATTATATTGTAAATTGTTCAGGTTACATTGATCATAGTGTATTTAGTGATTCTGGATTTGATATTATTAATAGTCACTTTATTGTTTTGTTAAATATATTTTCATCAATTAATATTAATAAATTAAAAAAATTTATTAATATTGGTAGTAGTGACGAGTATGGTAATGCGCCAGCACCACAAAAAGAAATTTTTCGTGAATCACCATTTTCCCCTTATTCATTCTCTAAGACTGCTTCATCTCACTTTCTACAAATGTTATATTTAACTGAGAAAGTACCAACCGTTTCATTAAGAGTTTTTCTTACTTATGGACCAACTCAAGATGATAAACGCTTTATACCACAGGTAATTAATGGTGCTATTGTTGGAAAAAAATTTAAAACTTCATTCGGGGATCAAATCCGAGACTTTTGCTTTATTGATGACGTAGTTAATGCAATATTTCTTTGTCTTAATAACGATAAAGTAAATGGGCAAGTTTTGAATATTGGTTCGGGAATACCCATAAAAATTAAAGACGTGATCAATCAAGTATGTAACTTGATTGGTTCCGGGACACCAATTTTTGGAGCAATACCTTATCGTACTGGTGAAAATATGGCTTTATATCCAGATATTAATAAAGCAAAAAAATTATTAAAGTGGAAGTCAAAAATTTCTCTCCGGGAGGGCATGATAAAAACGATCAATTATTATAAAGATCTTCATGGAAAAAAATAAATTTTCCATAATAATGAATTGCTATAATGGCTCGAAATATTTAAATTTTGCCGTGAATAGTATTATTTCTCAAACTTATAAGAAATGGGAAATTATTTTCTGGGACAATGCGTCAACTGATGATAGTTTAGAATTAATCAAAAAATTTACTGATTCTAGAATAAAAATATATCAATCAAAAAATCATACAAATCTTTCTACAGCAAGAAATAATGCAATAAATAAATCTAATGGAGAATTTATTTCCTTTTTAGATGTTGATGATGAATGGCTTCCTAATAAGCTAGAAAGGTATTTTGATATCTATAAAAATATGAATATAAATATTATTCACTCAAATTATTTTATTTACCATAGTATAAAAAAAAAGAAATGGGTTAAAAATAAATTTATAGTTCCATCTGGAATGATCACTCATCAACTACTAAATTCATATAATGTCGGTCTATTGACTTTATCATTTAGGAAAAAAATCACTATAAATAATAATAAAAATATTTTTAATCCAAAATTTCATCTTATTGGAGATTTAGATTTAGTTATTAGATTATCAATAAAAAACTTTATATATTATGAAAAAATACCTACGGCAATTTATAGAATTCATCAACATAATGAAACATCTAGTAAAAACAAACTGATGGTTCACGAATTAGAATATTTTAAAAATAGCTTTATCTTAAAAAAATTTAATAATCAAAAAAAAATTATCAGAAATTTTAATTCAAATATTAATTATATAAAGGGTAAAGATTATTTATTAAATGGTAATAAAAATTCATTAAAGAAATGTTTAAAAAAAATGCATTTTGGTTCTTTAAAAATAAAATTAATTATTGGTAAGTTAATTCCTTTTAAATTTTTAAGTAAATTTATAAGTTAACGAATCTTTCATTAGGACCAATCGTCCCAGCTTTGATCTTTTGTTGATATTACAGTAGGTTGGTGTGGCCATAAAATATCAAATTCAGAATCATTATATTTAATCCCTCTTTCATATTTTGGATTATAAATTTTTGACACAAAATAAATTACCTCTACATTTTTATCTAGAGTAAGGAAACCATGAGCAAAACCTTCTGGAACTACTAGCATCCTAGAATCATTAGAATCAAGTTCGATTGAAAAATATTTTTTGTATGTTTTAGATTTTTTTCTTAGGTCAATAACAACATCAAATATTGATCCTGAAATTACTTTAATTATTTTAATTTCAGAAAAAGGTTTGTTTTGATAATGCATACCTCTTAATGTATATTTTTTTTTGGAAACAGAATTATTTATTTGAGCAATATTAAATTTCATACCATTTTTCTTCAATTCATTAAAACAATATAATCTTCTAAAAAAACCTCTTTCATCTTCTTTTTTTAATGTATTTATTATTAATAAATCTTCAAAATTTGTTTTTTCAATAATCATTTATATCCAATATAATTTATTATTTATTTTTTTTTCACTTAATAAAAATTTTAATTTATTTAACCTCATAAATTTATTATTACGAAAATCTTGTAATGATGCTAAATTTGGCTTTATAGTATTATTAAGATTATTTATGGATTTATGCAAAGATGTTTCAAGCTGAAAATTATTTGCTAATTTCTTGTAATAATCAAAATTAACTTTATATGATCTTTTATCAGGGCTTGCATTTGTATTGATCTTTACTTTCGATGTATTAATTATTTTTTGAACATTATATGCTAATTCTTTAATTGAATAATTTGCATCATCCCTACCAACATTAATTGTAAGTATTTTATTTTCCTTAATTCTTGAATCTGAAATTGACCATAGAATTGATTTGCTCATATCTAATACATCAACTAAGGGTCTCAATGGCGAACCATCACTTAGAACAATAATTTCACCTTTTATAAGGGCTGATGCAACAAAATCATTAAGAACAAGATCAAGTCTAAGCCTTGGTGATGATCCGCAAGCTGTGGCAAATCGTAGTATTGTTATATTAGTTTCACCACTTAATTTTACTAGCTCTTCTTCAGCTTTAATTTTAGATTTTGCATAAGATGTAAGTGGATTTGTTAAATCTTTTTCATTTTTTATGTGATTTCCCCCATCACCATAAATTGAGCAGCTTGATGCAAACACTATATTTTTTATATTACAGTCTATTGCTCTTTTTGAAATTTCAATTACTGAATCACAGTTAATATTAAAGGTTTCTTCTTCAAATAAATTACCCATTGGGTCATTTGATATAGCAGCTAAATGAATAATTGAATGAATATCAGATAAATTCTTATAATTAAATTTTCTTACATCACCATAAATTTGTTCATCAACATATAAATCATCATTAAATTTTTTAACAATTAAATCATCTTTAAAAAAACCAGTATCATAACCAACTATGTATGTTTTGGGCTCTCTATATTTTATATATTTTGATAAAACTGTGCCAACATATCCAAGATTACCAGTGATTAATATTTTCTTCTTCATAACAGTCTTTTAAATATTACTATACAATATTTTATATACTATTATTAAAAATAAATAAAATTATAAAATGAATACATACATATATGCATTAGGCTTAAATAGTGGGGGAGGTTATAAAATTTTATATGACCTTTTTCATGCAAATAAAAATGAATGTATCTTTCTTATTGACGATAGAATAAAAAATGATTTTCTGAGATATTCATGTGAAAATGTTTATTTTTTTAAAAATAATTTATTGGGCATATATAAATTAGGATTATTTTTAAAAAAAAAACTATCGCCAAATGATATTTTAATTTCAATAAACAGTATTCCACCATTCCAAAATTTTAATTGTAATAAGGTATGTTTAATCAATAATAAATTATTATTTTTACCTAGTAGAAATTTATATTTTTTTATTAAAAAAATTATTTTTTTTAAATTAATTAAAAAAATGAATTTAGTAATTTTTCAAACACCTACAATTGAAAAAATTTCAAAAAAATATTTTAATGGTATTCCAACAAAAATTATTCCATTCATAAATCTTAATAATATTAATATTGTTATTAATAAATATAAAAATAAAAATTCACAAAAAATTTTATTTTACCCATCGGATGGATATGAACATAAAAATCATTTAAGACTTATTGAAGCATTTATAAATTTAGCAAATCAAAATATTTACCCAAAATTGATTTTAACAATAGATGAAAACCAATTTAAGCCTTTAATTAATTTTTTGGATGATACTATAGTCAAATATAAGCTTGATATTGAAAATCATGGAGTTTTATCATTAGAGGAAGTTTATAAAATCTATTCTAATATTGATGCATTAATATATCCGTCTCTTAATGAATCATTTGGAATACCACTTCTTGAAGCCAAAAAATTTAAACTACCTATAATTGCACCTGAGCTTGATTATGTTCGTGACTCAGTGGATCCGGACTTTGTATTTGATCCTAATTCTTCAGTTTCAATTTCAAGAGCAGTGATGAGATTCTTAAATATTAATTTATCTAATCAAAAAATTCTATCACCAAAAAACTTTATTAGAGAGGTTAAAAAAAATTTTGTTAAAGATAATTCATTAAATTTATTATTTGTTAATCAATATTTCTGGCCAGAAACATTTCATATTAATGAAGTTGCATTAGAATTAAAAAAAAGAAAATACAATTTAGATGTTGTTACTGGTAAACCAAATTATCCGTCAGGAAAAATTTTCAAACCATATAAATTTTATGGATATAGTCATGAAAATTGGAATAGTATTAATATACATAGAGTGCCACTTGTTCCAAGATGTAATGCTTCATCACTAAGTTTATTTATAAATTATTTATCATTCATATTTTTCTCAATTTTTTCACCTGTTTTTTATAAAAAGAAAAAATATGATTTGATTTTTGTTTACGGTACGTCGCCAATATTCCAGATATTACCTGCATTAATCTTTTCAAAAATTAAGAAAATCCCTTTAGTACTATGGCTACAAGATATATGGCCTGAAAGCTTAATAACTACAAAACATTTAGATCCTGGTTACATTTCTAAATTAATAAAATTTTTTGTTAATTTAATCTACAAAAACTGTGATTTAATACTTACCCAATCTCCAAGCTTTGTAAATTTTCTTCCAGATGAACTAAAACCTAAAATCTTCTATCACCCATGTTCTGCAGATGATAATTATTTGAACATAAATCATCTTTTTAGAAAAAAAATAAATTCTTTAAATAATAAATTTAGTTTTCTATATACTGGAAATATTGGTGAGGCACAAGGCTTTGATAATCTCTTATTAGCAATTAAAGAATTACGTGATTATCCAATAAATTTTGTTTTTATTGGCAATGGAAGTTATGTGAGTAAACTAATAAATTTTAAAAATAACAATAATCTAAATAATATATTCCATGAAAATTTTATTGATAAAAAATTTATACCAGATATTTTGCAACAAGCATCAGTTTTACTTTTATCATTAAAAAATGATGTTGTTATGAATAATACTATTCCAAATAAACTGCAAGTTTATTTGGCATCTGGAAAACCAATTTTTGGATGTATTTCAGGTGTTTCTTCAGATATTATTAATCAATCTAAATCTGGTTTGTGCTCAGCTAATGATGATTTAGAATCTATTAAAAAAAATATTTTGAAATTATATAAATTTAAAAAAATAAAACTTAACCAGCTTGGCCTTAATGGAAAAAAATTCTTTATTCAGAATTATAAGCTATCTGATTCCATAGATTTATTAGAAAAGCATTTTTATAATTTAATTAATAGATGAATATTTTAATATTAGGTGCAACTGGAATGGCAGGCAGTGCATTCTATAATTATTTTAAGAGCCTTAAATTTAATGTTTATGGGACTTATAGAAATAGAATATCGAATAGTTTCTTTAAAGATAATTATAGTAACTTAATTTATTATAATAATATTTTTGACAATAATCTTTTTCAGATGCTTATAAATCAAATTAAGCCTGATTATGTAATTAATTGTATTGGAGTCACTAATAAAAAATTCGAAGATATTTCACTTCTATATAAAATTAATGCGGATTTTCCAATTTTTCTTGATACTCAATCTAAATTACTAAATTTTAAATTAATTCATCTTAGTACTGACTGTGTTTTTTCTGGTACAAGAGGTTTTTACAGTGAGAATGATCTAACAGACCCTTCTGATGATTATGGAAAGTCAAAATTGGAAGGAGAAAAATTATTGAGTAATAACTCATTCATTATAAGAACTTCAATAATAGGTCATGAATTTAATACTAATCGAGGTTTATTAGAGTGGTTTTTAAACCAAAAAGATTTTTGTTATGGATATAAAAATGCAATTTTTTCTGGCTTCCCTACAATTTATTTGGCAGAAATAATTCATAAATATATTTTTTCTTCTAATATGTACGGCCTTTATCATATTGCAAGCAATCCAATATCTAAATTAAATTTACTTAAGCTCATAGCCAAGGTATATAATAAAAGAATAAAAATAATTCCTGAGGAATCTGTAAAAATTGACAGGTCTCTTAATTCTTCTTTTTTCATCAGTCAGACCGGTTTTTCTAGTCCTGATTGGGATTTTTTGATAAATCAAATGTTTGTAAATTCAAAGAAATAAATAATAAAATAATGAAAGATAAAATTTATTTAATTACAGGTGGAACTGGTTCATTTGGAAGCACAGTCGCGAACTTATTACTGTCTCAACCAGACACCAAGGAAGTGCGAATTTTTAGTCGCGATGAAAAAAAACAAGAAGAAATGCGTCTTAAATATAATACTAATAAATTAAAGTTTTATATTGGTGATGTTAGAAATTATGACAGTATTTATTATGCGCTTAATGATGTAGATTTTGTTTTTCATGCAGCTGCTCTTAAACAAGTTCCTTCATGCGAATTTTATCCCATGGAGGCAATAAGAACTAATGTATTAGGTTCTGAAAATTTGATTAACGCTTCTATAGAAAAAAAAATTAAAAAAGTTATATTGCTAAGTACTGATAAGGCTGTATACCCTGTAAATGCAATGGGTTTATCTAAATCATTAATGGAAAAGTTAATGCTTGCTAAATCAATTAATCTTAAAAAGAACGAAACTATACTATGTGCGACGAGATACGGCAACGTTCTTGGTTCACGAGGATCAGTAGTTCCTTTATTTCTTGATCAAATATCCAAAAACAAAACTATCACCATTACCGATTTAACAATGACACGATTTTTAATGACACTAGAAGATTCAGTAAATCTTGTTTTTTATGCTTTTAAGCATGGTCAACAGGGTGATATTCTAGTTCAAAAATCACCAGCGTGTTCAATTGGAACTTTAGTAGACGCAATTGAAACCTTTATTGGTAAGTCTATTAAAAAAAAGACAATTGGGATTAGGCATGGAGAAAAAGATTTTGAAACCTTAATCTCTAAAGAAGAGATGACTAGAGTCGAAGAAATAAATAGCTATTTTATTATTAAGGCCGATCTTAGAGATTTAAATTATGATCTTTATTTTAATAAAGGGTCTAGACAAAGAAAAGAGTTGCATGATTACTCTTCAAACAATGCATATCAATTAGATAAACTAGAAGTTCAAGATCTTTTAAAAAAAGCTAAATTATTAAACAATGCGCAATCAAAATAAGTTAAAAAGTATTGCTCTTGAGGCTAGTAAAAAAATAATTTCAGTAAAAAGTAATAATGAATTTTTTAATAAACCTTACAAACATGTAGTGATCGATAATTTTTTTCCAACCAGTTTTGCCTTACAAATAAGCAAAAGTTTTCCTAAACTAAATGATCATGAATGGGAAAAAAGTAATGATGATGGGATTGAGATTAAGTATCGATCTAAGTGGGAATCAGAATTTGATGTTCCAGATAATATAATTGATGCTGTGAGAATATTTAATTCATCAATAATATTAAAAGCAATATCACAAACTATAAATATTAAGAAAATAATACCTGACCCCTATTTTACTGGTGGTGGATTAAATTTAATGGGAAAAAATGGGCTTTTAGATGTTCATATTGACGGTAATTATCATGACGCAACGGGCTTAAATAGAAGAGTAAATATTATTTATTTTATAAGTAAGCAATGGAAATCTGATTGGGGGGGTGAGTTTGAAATTTATGATAATAAAGGGGAAAAGTTAATAAAGAAGATCCCTCCACTTTTTAATAGGCTAATAATTTTTGATACTCACGACAAGAGTTTTCATGGCGTTCCAACAAAACTAAATTTTCCAAATGAAATTTTTAGGAAGTCGCTTATTCTTTATTACTACACAAAGTCTAAAAGACCTATTTCCCAAAATAGTTATAAGAAACCACATAGTGCACTTTGGAAAAGCAAAGGTGTAAAAGATAAAAAAGGTAAAATTAATAGAGGTTATTTTTGATGACAAACAAAATTAATGTTGTAACGATTATTGGAACGAGACCAGAATTAATTAAAATGTCACAGGTAATTAAATTATTTGATAAATATACTAATCATACAATCATTCATACAGGTCAAAATTATGACTATGAATTAAATGAAATTTTTTATACAGATCTTAATATTAGAAAACCAGATTTATTTTTAAATGTTAAATCAGATGATGTTGGATCACAAATTTCTAAAATTATAGACAAATCTTATAAGGCCTTAAAAAAAATAAATCCTGATGGGATTCTAATTTATGGAGATACAAATTCAGGTCTTAGTGCTATTTCGGCAAAAAAATTAAAAATTCCAATATTTCACATGGAAGCAGGAAATCGTTCTTTTGATAGCAGGGTGCCTGAAGAGGTAAATCGAAAAATAATCGACCATTTAAGCGATATAAATTTTGTACTTACTGAACATGCTAGAGGGTATCTTTGCAATGAAGGAATAAGAAAAGATAAAATTATTCTAACTGGTACTCATTTATATGAGGTATTGAATGCTTCAAAGAATAATATTATTTCATCTAAAATTTTAGACTCCCTTAATTTGTCAAGCAGAAAGTTTTTTTTAGTGAGCTGCCATAGGGAAGAAAATGTAGATAATTCAGATAGATTAAAATTGTTAATTAAAATTTTGAATAATATCGCTCAATCTTATAATTTTGATATTATTTTTTCTACACATCCGAGAACAAAAAAAAACCTTAATTCAATTTCTGATATTAAGATTGATAAAAGGATACAATTTCTTAAACCATTCTCTTTTTCGGATTACATAAGACTTCAGATTGAATCAGCGTGTGTTATTTCTGATAGTGGCTCTATTACTGAAGAAGCGTCAATTTTAGGTTTTCCGTCATTAATGATAAGAGATTCACATGAGCGCCCGGAAGGGATGGATTTTGGATCAACAATAATGACTGGCTTATCAATGAATAAATTAACTAATTCTCTTAAGTTTATTTTAAATTCTAATATTAACAATGAAATTTTTTCTTTAAATAATATTTATCAAAATAAAATTAATGTTTCAGAGCAAATTTATAAGTGTTTTCTTAGCTATCTTGATTATGTAAATTATAATACTTGGCACAAAAGATCATAATAATGTTCTCATTTTTTTTCTCAATTTTTACAAGATATTTTTTGGCCTTTAGTGGTTTCTTAGTTTTTGTTATTACATCTCTTATTTATGATGCTGAGGGTAGGGGTATTATTGCCATTGGAATTTCTTTCGTAACTTTAATTGCACTTTTATCTTCGTTGAATATTGGAAGAGAATTTCTTTTCAAGACAGGCCAGGATAAAAAAAATATTAAACTTTATCTGATTAAATACCTGAAATTACAATATATTTTGATAATTATAGGATTTATATTATTTGTATTATTTTCTTTTTCATTGAACTCACGATTACATGATTTTGAATTAACTCTGATTTTTGCTGTTGGAATTCCAAATTATATATGGATGATAAATGGATCAATTTTTTATGCAACTTGTGACATGACATTTAAACAAGAGATAATAATTAATCTTACAAGGTTATCATTACTATTTTTTCTATTAACTTTTTTTTATATTTTTCCCAATTTAAGTTTAAAAATATTTATTTTATTTTATTTAACAATATTATCTATTGGTTCAATTTTTGAAATTATTTATTTGAAAAGACAGTTTGTAATTAGTGAAGTTCTTCCTTTAACATTTAGTGACATTTTCAATAAAAGGCTTTGGTTAAGTCACGTGGATTACATTTCTTTTCATTATTACCCATCCTTACTAATTTTTATTTATTCTTTTGTTTTTACAATAGAAAAAATAGGAGTATTAAATTTTGCAATACAATTAGTAAGTTTTATATATATAATTTCTACAGTTGCTAGTTACAGATTGCAAACCTATGTATCAACAATGAAAGTTTATGTAAATTCACAAAAGATTCTCCAAATTTTATTATTTACTGCGACTCTTTCATTTATTTTTTTTCTATTAATATTTTTTAGCCTTAGAACTGATCTCTTTAATAAATATTTTTCAAGTTTTAACCAAGTAAATAATTTCTTTTATATTATTGCATTATCCATACCTGGTTATCTAGTTTACCAAGTATCATATCCTCTTCTAATTAAAAAAGATTTATTAAAGATTACGTCAATTATTAATGTTTTCTTTTCTTTTTCCTTAGCTCTTTTCCCCATATTTTTTCTTGAAAATCTAACTTATTATAACTTTGCATTTATTTATAGCTTCTTTTATATTTTTCTTCTAATAGCTTTAGTAATTGTAAATATTAAATTTAAACTATTTTGATAATGTCTATATATAGTTTTGAATATTTAAAATTGATTTCTATTTTTATTGCATCAATTTTTTTAATGTATATTTTTATCAAATTTAAGTTGCTAAATATTTTAGATACTCCCAATAAAAGATCTATGCATGCTAATAAAGTGCCAAGATATGGAGGAATTTTTTTTATTTTAATACCGATTTTTTCTTCTTTAATTGTTATCAATTCTTTTTTACAAAATTTCTTTGCGTTACTTTTTATACTTTTTTTAATATCACTTTTAGACGACATTTACGGCCTTAATCAACTAATTAGACTTTTTTTTCATATTACTTGCTCAGGCCTTTTTTTATATTTTTATTTCGATCTAAATATTTATATCTTCTTATCGTATTTATTTTTTATGGTTACCATTATAAATTTTTTTAATTTTATGGACGGGATTAATGGTTTTGTATCAGGTATTTCATTGGTGATTTTATTTTTTTTATTAATATTATTAAAACATGATAGTTTTTATGAAATTTCAATTTTTATTCAATATTTAATAATGTCTCTTTTTGCATTTTTCTTATTAAATTTTCCTAATGGAAAAATCTTTATGGGAGATTGTGGTTCAATAGCACTGGGTTTTATTATTTCGGCTTTTTGTATTTATGGTGTTGAAACTAAAATAATTAATTTTCTCCAAGTTATATTTTTATTGGCCCCAATAATTTTAGATGCATCAATAACGATAATAAAAAGAATTTGGAAGTTAGAGAAGATTTGGTTACCTCATAAATCTCATACTTATCAGATATTTTTTTTATTGTGTAAAAATAAATATATAACAACAATAACAAACATAATACTTGCAATTTATAGCGGATTGTATTCAATATACGTTTTAAGTAGTTTTAATTTTTATTACTTTTTATTTGGCTGTATACCATATATTATTTATTTTTTTATTGTAAATTATTATATTCTAAATAGAGACTTTAAATGAATATTTTTATAAATCTTAAAAGCATCATTTATATTATTTTTATTTTTTTAACCCTGATTGTTTCATCAAAATACAGTGGTAATCTTTTTATTTTTTATATTTTTAGTTTGTTGTCTATTTTTTTGATTGATTATTCTTTTAGAAAAGATTTTATTTCAATGAAATTAATAAGTTTACTTTTGTTTTTAGGAATATGGTTCAGGTTATCTTTTACTACTTTTTTTTTAGATTCAAAATTTACTCATCAACCTTATTTAGACATATCAAATAAAAATTTTGATGATGTTTTACTTGTTTCTTCAATTGGTATTTTATCAATATTAATAGTCATTTTTCTTTTTTCAAAAATAAAAAAAATTAAATCTACTTCAGTTAGATTCTATAAAAAAAAATTTATTAATACATATCTTTTATATTCAATCTTTTTTTTATTATCTATATTTTTTTGTTATTATAATTTAGATAATTTTTATTACGTAAGAGGTTTTGAAGCCAAAACTAATATATTTTTTCCTGGTGATTATCTATTTTCGTGGCTTATACAATTTGGTTTTTTATCTTTATTTATATATTTTTTTGAAAACAATATAAAAGATAATAAAGTACCCACAAGTTTTGGATTTATTGTACTTATATTTATTTCATCTATATTGTCATATGGCATCTTAAGTAGAGCCTCGATTGTGCTTAATTTATTTTTACTTGCTTTATATATAAATAAAAATAAATTTAATTTTTTGTCTTTAAGGTCATTAAAGCTTTTTTTAATTACTCTTTTATTTTCTACGGTTTCTATAGTTTCCTCCGATATCAAGAGAGATTCTATCTATGCTTCAAAATATAAAGCTTTTTTAAAAGAAAGTACCACCTCTGTAACTACTACCACCACCACTATTGAGTCTCCTGAATTATTTGATATTATAAAACTCGAAATTGAATCGACAAATAAATTTATTCATAAAGCTTTTGGTCTTTTTATTACAAGATGGGTAGGGGTTGATGGTATTATATCTGTTGTAAATTATCCTTACAAAAGTACAAGTTTATTTTATTCTTCGCTAAATGAGAAACGTGTCAAATATGCCCCTTCATTTTTTGATAAGGTTTTTGTTCCAACAATATATGAAAATGCCAATAGAGAATTTATAAATCCTAATTCTATTCCTGGGCCCATAGCTTTTTTTTACTATTCTGGTAATTTTTTTATTTTATTTTGCGGAATCTTTATACTATCTTCACTCTCTATCATTTTAGAGATATTAATTTTCAGGAGTCTAAGTAATTACTATATTTTACCTTCATTCTTTATTTTTTTAATTGCTTGGCGATACATACATTTTGGAAATTACCCACTTGATTCTTATAAAATTCTTATAGCTATATTATTTAATTTATTCTTAATTAAAATTATTGACAATTATTTAACAACAAATGAAAAACTATCTTGATAATTATTCTTACCTTGTAATTTTATTTTTCTTTGGACTCATGTGGGCTCTAGCATTTCCAGTTGTAAATGAAATTTCAGAATTTTCAATTGGATATTCTGGAAAAACAATCGCTTTTAACCCATTTAATAACTATGAATTTTCTGGTTTAATTTCAATCCCCACTTTTCTTTACCTGTCAGGATTAAATATAGAGCTAATTGCTATCTTTTTTTATACTGTTATTGTAATCGTAGCATTCATGGCAACAGGCGCATTAAGTTACATCATCTTTAAAGATAAATTAATTTCAATACTTACTCCGTTTTTTTTAACAAAGTTTATTTTTTATAATTTTCATGGGTATCCACTGTATTTTCCGGATAATTATTTCACATTTGGTCAATTCGGCTTCTATTTTTCTTTATTAACAATAACTTTATTTTGGCTTAATAAACATAGAGCTTCATTATTTATGCTTGGAATACTTCCTTCTATTCACTTACCTTGGTTTCTATTTTCTGTTTCTTTTGTTGGACTTGCTTTGATACTTAATATTTCAAAAAAAACTCTAAAAGTAAGTAAATTAATAGTTCCTTTTATTTTAGGATTAATTATAACTGCCTTAACCTTTAATATACATTCTAATTACCTAAAAGATAATTTTGATACTATAAATTCAATAAAATTAAATAAAAACAAACACATTTACAGTTATCAGATTGAAAATATCAATGAGCTAAAAAAAAATGATTATGAATTTAAAGACGATATTAATAAGAAAAACTTTGGGATAATTGAAAATAATAATCTTAAAGAGTACCCAAATCATAAGAATGCAAAAGATCGTCTTGATACACATAATACCAAACTTAGGTTAATTGATAATTTTGACTATAAAAATATTATTAATTTCATTATTTTTTATTTTCCTGACTTCTTTTGTATTTTTTTACTTTATTTACTGTTTAAATTTTCCTCTGAGAAAAACAAATTAATCCAAATTGAATCTAAAGCTTTTTTTGTTATTCTCCTTATACTTTTTTTCGTTTTATTTTTTTTTAAATTATTAATAATTGATAATGACTTTTTTTTAAATTACCCTTTTTTAAACGATGTTATAAATAGAATAATAATTAATAGATACTTTAATGTATCTTCTATTTTATTCCCTATATTAATTTTTGGATTATTTTTAAAAGTCTATAAATCTAAGCCTTCACTTTTACTTGTTTTATCTTTTTTAATACTTATTATTATTCCTGAATTTACAAATTTTAAAGATGTAAATGATATTTTTATCTCTAATTATCAAAGATTTTTAAAAGAAATTATTTTATTTTCTTTATTTTTTATTTGTTTTTCTCTTGCTTATCTTATTGATAAATTTAAATTAAGCCGTTCATTAATAAAAAATTATAAATTAGAACTATTTATAAAAGTAATCCCAATTATTTTTGTGGTTATTTCTTTTCTTGGACATTTAGAGAATAATTCTCGTGTTGGTTATTTATATAATAAGTTTGATTTTTTACCTGAAATTATTGGGTCCCAGGAGACACCTATAATGATTGGTATGTTTGTTGTTTCGTTTAATAATTATAACTATACTTTCCATACATCACAGCCATATAGACTGTTAAATACAAATACTTCTTTTATTTTTCAACATAAAAATAATCTCATAGAATTTTTTGTTAATTGTAAATCTTTTGACATCAATTCCTCATTGAGCGCTAAGTTTGACTCCCAAAAAGAATGTTTTGAAAGTCGGACTAAAGAGGGGTGGTTATTACTTTCAAATCATTTTAAAACAAAGTATTTACTTCTTAATAATTCTATTAAAATAAATAACTTAAAAGCTCTATCAAAAAATGATTTTTTTACTCTTTATGAAATTTATTAGATATTCCCAAATTCTGTCCTTTTTATCATTTTAAATCCTTTGATTAATTCATTAATTCCGTCATTAAGTGTAAATTTTGTCTTAAAACCAGTTTTTTCAATTTTTTCATTTGATACTATATAGTTTCTTTGATCTGGATCTTTGCCAAGTTTTGCGCTACAGATTTCTAAATCCATTATATGTTTTTTGATTTCTTCACATAATTCTCTTTTGGACAGATTAGCTGTTGATAATCCAACATTATAAATATTATTCTTCATAGCATTATAATTATCAATTGCATGCAAAAAAACGCTAGCAACATCCCTTACATGAACATAATTTCTTTTAAAATGTTCCTCAAAAAGTACTATAGATTTATCAAATACAGCTCTATAAGTAAAATCATTAACAAGCAAATCAAGTCTCATTCTAGGCGACATACCAAATACAGTTGCTAATCTAAAGCTAATGAAATTGTCATGTTCAATTAATTTCTTTTCAACTTCGACTTTATCTTGAGCATATGATGAAATAGGGTTTAATTCAGACTCTTCATCACAAAAGTTATTTTTTCCTCCTGAGCCATATGCACTATTAGTAGTTGGCATGAGTATAATTTGATTTTTACTTATGTTGCTTAGTAATAATTTTATAGCTTCGTTATTAGTTGTTTTGGCACCTATAGGGTCTTTATTGCAAAGGGGTGCTCCTACCAAAGCTGCCAGGGGAATTATTATATCTTTATTTTTTACTAACGCTTTAATTGTCGACAAAACCCTCACATCACCATTTATAACCTCAAAATTCTTATAAATACATAAGTGATTTAAAGATGACTGTTTAAATAAAAAGTTGTCAAGAACTGTAACATTGTGACCACATTCAACTAAAAGAGGGGTTAGGATTGATCCTATATACCCAGCACCACCAGTAACTAAAATATTCAATGCCACAATTTCCCCTATTTAATAATGTTTAAGTAATTTTTTTTAAAAAAGTAGTAATCGTCGGGTACACCTATATCAATAAAATTACCATTAGAATAAAAGCCATAAATATTATTACTTTTAATGTTATCTCTAATAAAAGTATCTTCAAGCGAGAATTTTTCTTCTTCAAAATTAGAAGAATTAAAAATATTTTTATTAATTATATATATACCACCATTTAAAAAAATTTTTTTTCTTCTATCATTATATTCTTCTAATTTATTAGTTTTAAGATTAAGTGATAAAGGCATATATCTTGAGTTAGTTATAGATTTAAATACTGCCATAGTAAAGTTTGATTTATTGTTCTCGTGAAATAAAAAAAACGAGTTACAATCGAGTTTAAAAAAAGTGTCCCCATTTAAAAAAATAAAATTTTCACTTACATTATAACTTTCCATGGCTTTCCGGAATGCACCTCCTGTTCCAAGTGGACTTAATTCTATAGAATATTTAATAGGAATATTTTTATACGATTTACCAAAAAATTCTTGTATTTTTTCATATTTATAACCAACTAATAAAATTATTTCTTTTATTTCTTGAGTAATCCAGTAGTCAATAAGTATTTTAAGAAATGGGTTATTTCCAATGGGCGCCATTGGTTTTGGTAAATCAGGAATTGCATCTCTAAGCCTTGTTCCAAGTCCACCTGCCAAAATTAAAAGTGATTTTTTTTTATGCTTCATTAATCACTTTGCAGATAAAATCAATATCTTCTAAATTAAGATCTGGATAGTTACCAATATATAGCCCATTAAAATGAATGAAGTCTGAATTAGGAAAATTCAAAAAAAAGTTTTCAGGAAACATATTTTTTAAATATGGTTGCCTTAATTGATTTCCACCACCAGCACTTCCTCTCCTGAATTCGATCTTATTTAATTTTAAGTTTTCCATGACAGATAAAAACTTAGCTTCGTGACCTTTTCTTGCAACAAGGTTGAAAGCATAATTACTTGAGCCATTAATATTAAATTCATTAAAAAAATATATATTATTAATTTTTTTAAGAAAATATTTATGATTCCTATTTCTTATTTTTATATTTTCATCAAGTCTTTCAAGTTGGTTAATTCCAATAGTTGCTCCAATTTCGTTATTCCTTAAATTATAGGCTTGATAGCTAAAAATAAAGTCAGGGTTCAATTCTGGATTATTATTTATCCATTCCTCTTTTGATTGGTCATTTTCTAGTTCCCTTACCATGCCATGAGATCTTAGCATTCGTGCGATTTGATATATTTTGTCATCATTAGTGCAAAGCATTCCACCTTCAATTGTGCTCATATGATGTGCATAATAAAAAGAAAAATTTGAGATATGCCCATAGGTCCCTAGTTTTTTATTTTTAAATGTAGCACCATGCGACTCACAAACATCCTCAATGAGAAATATTTTTTTTTCATCTATAAATTCAAGTAATTTGTCAGATAAACCATTAAAGCCTTGAGCATGAGTAATGAAAATAGCTTTTGTATTTTTATTGTAATTATTAATAATTTGATTAGTATCCATGCATAAGGTTGACATATTAATATCAACAAATTTTGGTTTAAATCCATTTTGAATAACTGAGGAAATATCTGACACCCATGTAATTGGAGGGACTATAACTTCCCCACCATTAGGATGAAGTATTTTTAAAATTGCTAATGATAATAAATTTGATGATGCCCCAGAATTAAGAAAAACACTTTTTTTTACTCCAAGCCATTCAGACCATTTTTTCTCAAATTCTTTTACTAGCGGGCCATTAGTAAGTATAGGGTCATTTTTTTTAAGGAGATCTATTACTTTATCAAGATCATCTCTCGTAATATTATTTTTCATTAATGGGTAAATCATTTAAATTTCCCTATAAATTTTAGCACTCTTGTATAACTACTATTGAAGTCAATTTTAATATCTTTATGTACTTTTTCTCTTGTGCCAATATGAAAATTATAACTAGGCTCAACACCAATATTCATAAAATCATTCCTAATATTATTTTTATTTAAAAAATGTAAAATTATCGAATCTAATCCCCCTCTAGAAGTAAATCCTTCCTCCATGGTTATAATTTTTTTTGATAATTTAATTTTTTTTAAAAAATTTTTATGTATGAAGTTTTTTAGATTAAATATATCAATTACAGTTATGTTAATATTTTTTTTCTTAAGCTTTTTTCTAATTTCAAGAGCTATATGAGTCATATAACCAGTAGAAATAAGAATTACTTCATCGCTGCTATCATGAGATAAATAACCATTTTTCAATGAAAATTTATTTTCGTTGATTGGTTTTAGAGGCTGAGCATCAAGCCTTATATATTTAACTGATTTTTTTTTCAAGCAATAATTTACAATTAATTTTGTAGTTAAATTGTCAGAAGGGGAGAGCAATTCAACATTAGGAAGCAAATTAATTAATGATATATCTTCATAGCATTGGTGCGTTGGACCTGAGGCGGGGTAGCTATATCCTGCTCCCACTCCAATTAAATTAACATTAATTTTTTTTATAGTTGATAAAAGCGCAAGATTTACTCTTATTTGCTCGTAACATCTCATCGTTATAAATGGAGCTATGGCATAACAAAACACGGTAAAACCTTCAAGAGAGAGGCCTGATGATAAATTTATTAAATTTTGCTCAGCAATACCAACATTTATAAACCTCTCCGGATATTTACTTTTAATAATATCAATTACTGGTGATCCAAAGTCTGCTGACAAAAGAATTATTTTTTCATTTTTATCCATTGCTATGCTTAATTGCATTAACAATGTGTCTCTCATTGTGGCGGGAAGTTTATTCATTATCAATTAAATCTTTAAGCAATTCTTTTTTTACAGCTGTCACATGAGATAAATGAAAATTTTCAAGCCCTGGAACGCGATTACCTTTGAGAGTATTTAAAATGAGTACTTTAGGTTTTTTACTTTTAATTAAGTTAATTTTTTTTAATTGTCTAAAAATTTCTTCTACATTATGCCCATCTTTGATTGTAATTGCATACCAACCAAATTCTATAAATTTTTGCTGTAAGTTGAGAGGATCTATAATGTTTTTTGTTTTGTCAAGCATGCTAATAGAATTGTTATCAACAAGCATTATCAGATTTTTCAACTCATGATGACCAGCAAACATAACCGCCTCCCAGACTGAACCCTCCATTAATTCTCCATCTCCGGATACTATATAAGTATTTCTTTTATTATTTTTTAATTTATTTGCAAGAGCAATGCCTGAGGCAACACCTAAACCATGACCTAAGGACCCATTAATAGTCTCATATCCTGGAATTATAGGGTCAGGAATTCCTCCTAAAAAGTTTCTACCAGAACAAATTAATTTAAGTTCTTCTTTTTTAAAAAAACCAAGATCGGCTAAAATAGGGTACATGCATAATGATCCATGCCCTTTGCTTATAATACATTTTGTCCTATTTTTATCAGATGGATTTTTTGGGTTAATTTTAATAAATTTCCCATAGTATAAAACTACAAATAACTCTACTGGGGAGAGAGATGAGGCAACACGTATTTCAGGCGCAATATCATGCAATTTTAGAGTTTCTTTCCAAACCCAATCAGATTTTTTTCGAAGTTTTTCAAAGAGATTTTTTATTCTTTATCTCCTTTAAATAGAAATCATATGTTTTTTGTAAACAATTAATAAAATCAGATTCATCTTCCCATCCTAAATAATTAATTTTAGATGAATCTAAAAGTTTCCTGCGAGCACCATCAGGCTTAGTAGTATCCCATAATAATTTTCCAGAAAAAGATGTTATTTTTTTTATAATATTGGCTAATTTTTTAATTGAATATTCTTTGTTGTTTCCAATATTTAATGGTAAAGAGGTAACTTTATCTTTATTTTTTAAAATAAAAAGTATAGCTTCAGCTAAAATTTCTGAGAAAATAAATTCTCTTTTAGGCTTTCCAGTTCCCCAAAGAGATATTTCTTTTGCTCCTTGATCTTTTGCAATCTGAAATTTATTAATTAAATCTGAAATTACATGTCCTGAATTAAGCTCATAATTATCATTAGGTCCAAATACTGTACATGGAATTATCGGAATAAATTTTTTAATACCAAGTTGTTTGTTCAGAGATAAACAACTTTGTATACCGCATAATTTAGCAGTTGCATATGCTAGACTGGTTTCCTCTGGTTTTCCATTTAGCATATCTTCTTCCCGAATTTTTTTTTTAATATTTTTTGGATAAATACATGATGATCCGAAATAAATTACTGTATGTGTACTCTCTAAGTTGTTCGAAAAAATTATATTGTTTTGAATTTTTAGGTTTACATTTAAGTATTTAGCTGGCTCTTTAATATTATCTTGAATTCCGCCAACCATACCAGCAGCAATTATTATAATATTTGGTTTATTCTTTTTTAAAAACAATTCTGTTTGAATAGTATTACATAAATCAAGCTCGCTATGCTTTTTTAAAATTAGATTATTATATCCATTTGATTGAAAAATTTTAACAAGAGAGCTTCCTATAAGGCCTTGATGCCCAGCAATGAAAATAGTATCTTTTTCTGAAAGCAAAATATTGCCTATTTACTATTAAAAATAATAGTACTTCCTTTTTTTTCAAAACAAAAAGGAACATGTAAAAATTTTTTTAATTTATTCTTGATCATTTTTTGATATTTTTTTTCTGAAATAATTATCATAAATCCTCCAGCACCAGCTCCTAATAGTTTTCCACCATAAGCACCTGATGATAGAGCTTCATTGTAAATATTATCTATGATGTTATTACTAATTTTACTAGATAGTTTTTTCTTTAGGGCCCATGATTCGTTTATTAAGTAACCAAAATCTTTTACAAGATCAGAAGAAGACTCTATTAATTTTTTTCCTTCAAGAGTAAGATCATAAAGTGTTTTTAAGTAATTTCTATTCTTTAAAGTATTATTTACTTGTTCTTTAGCAATGTGTGATGCATTTCTTGATATTCCAGTATAAAAAAGAAGTATCGAATCATTAAGCAATTTTTCTCTTTCTTCAGATAACTTAATTTTTTTTACGGTAAAATTATCTTTTGTATATTTTGTAAAATTTATACCCCCAAAGGATGCCGCAATTTGATCTTGTGACCCAACATTTTCTTTAATAATATTTTGTTCAATATTTATCGAAATTTCAGCTAATATTTTTTTTGAAATATTTTTTTTCTTTAAGCAACATAATGCATTTACAAGTCCAACGGTGAAAGAAGAACTTGATCCAAGCCCTGATCTTGCAGGTAAGTCTCCGTCATGATGAATTTCAAGATTTTTATCTAACAAAAAATATTTTAATGTTTCTCTTACAGAGGGGTGTTCAATTTCATCTAAGAAATTAACATTTTCAATTTTTGAATAAACGACTCGATGGTTATGATTAAAAAAAGGAGGTAATTCTCTTATAGATATATAACAATATTTATTTATTGTTGCTGATAATGTAGCCCCAGGATTTGACTCAAACCAACTAGGGTAATCTGTGCCCCCACCAAAAAAAGACATTCTAAAAGGTGTACGAGTAATAATCATTGCTTTTCAATAATATCTTTAATAATGTATCTGGGTCTATTTTTACTTTCATTAAAAATAGTGCTTATATATAATCCAACAATTCCAAGCATTAAGATATTTAAACTACCTAAAAATAAAGTCGCAGACATTAAAGCGGCCCACCCCGGAATCGTCTGATCATTAAATTTATCAATTATGACAAATATTATGTATAAAAAAGAAATTAAAGAGGCAAACATCCCAAAAAAAAGAATAATTTTTAATGGACCATCCGAAAATGAGATTAATGCTCTATCAACCCAGTAGAAAATAACTTTTCTGGAAAATAGTTTCATTTTTGTATTTTCGTGGCCATCAAATCTTGGATCTCGTTCGTAAAAGACTTGTTTTTGTTTAAATCCAATCCATGATGAAAGGCCACGAAGATAAGGCTTTTTTTCTTTTAATTCCAAAATATGACTTATGGCTTTTTTACTTAGTAGTTTAAAATCACCAGATTCAACTTCTAAGTTAATATCAGATATTAAATTTATAAATTTATAACCAAGCTTAGTAATCATCATCTTTAATTTTGGCTCACCATATCTTTTTGTTCTGGTTGTATAAACTACCTCAACATCATCTTCAGATATCCATGCATCAATTAGACTAGGAATTATTTCTGGAGGATCTTGTAAATCAGCATCCATGTATATAACTAGATCTGTATTAGCATTTTCAAACCCCGCAATAACACATTCCGAAACACCAAAATTTCGAGACATATTAATTAATTTAATGTCACCTTTTGATAAAGCTTTTTTGATTATTTCTTGAGAATTATCAGTGGAGGCATCATTAACGAAAATTAATTTATAAGAGGCAATTATTTTATTTTTTAAGAGAGATTTATTAACCACTCTTAATCTTTTAATAAGCTCATTTAAAACATTTTGTTCATTATAAAATGACAACACAATCGACAAAGAGGGTAATTTATTATTTTTTGACATCTATTTTATGGTTAATAATTATTAGAATTTTTTTAATAACAAAATAAAACAAACAAAATATTACCAGGCTTATACTCCATCCATAAGTATAAGTTATTTTAAAACTATAGTTCCCAAGCGATATTAACAGTATTTGAAGGGGCATGTTGAAAATAATAGCGAAAAAAAGGTATTTCCATAAAGTAATTTTAGATAAACCAAAAAAATATCCAGCTGATGAAGCCGGAAAAATAGGATTTGTTTGAACAAAAAATAATGTTTTTAAATTAACTTCAAGTAATAATATTTTTTTTGGTATTTTATTTTTAATAAAATTAATATTTTTTTTTATTAAAAATCTGGAGAGAACAAAGGTAATAAAAAAAGATAACAATGAACCAGTAACAGAAAACAGAAGACCTAGATAATTACCCCAAATTACTCCAGATAAAACTGTTAATGGTGAACAGGGAATAAATAAAGTTGCAAAAAGCACATGCAGAAATAAAAAAATCCCAACAGCTAAATAAAAGTTAGATATATTTGCTTTTTGTATTATTATCTCTAGATACTCTACCATTTTTTTTGCCTAATTCTAATGATAAATAACATTTATATTCGAAACCTCATTGTACTAGTTATAGATTTATTAATGATAATTTTTTCTTGGCTTTTCTCATACCAATTAAGATTTAATTTTTTGATTCCCGCCGAACATCTTTTTATAATTCAAAATAGTGTTATTTATGTTGTTTCAATCCAATTTTTAGTTTTTTATGTATTTCAAATTTATAGGGCTTCATGGAGGTTTTCTAGCCTTAATGAGTTAAAGAAAATAATTTATGCAGCTTTTGTATCAAGTGTTTTAATTTATGTATATTTTTTTTATTTCTATTCCCCAATTCCAAAATCTATTACAATTTTAAATTCAATATTATTAATATTCTTAATTTCAGCTCCAAGGTTTTTCTACAGATCAATATGGGAATTATCTCAACAAAATAAAAAATTAAATCAATATCGTTATATTTTAATTCTTGGCTCTTCAGATAAATTATTTTATTCCTTAAAATCATTTATTGAAGATTCAAAAAACTCTTTTATTGGAATAGTTACTTCAAATTCATCATTCATTGGTAGAAATTTTTTTGGGCTTGAAGTCCTTGGAGATTTAAATGATCTTCCTAAAATTAACAGACATTATCCTTTTCAAAGGGCAATTATAGTTATGCCCGACGATGATTATGAAATTAAAAAAAATCTTATTAAAAAATTAAATGATCTTAATATAAAAATTTATAATTTTCCAACTTACTCACAAATGTTTGAAAATAATCAAAATTTAAAATTTATTAGGGAATTCCACATTGAAGATCTTCTTGGCAGAGAAGAGGTTAATTTAGATTCTTCCTCTATATTGAGTGAAGTTAAAAATAAGGTAGTTTTTGTATCTGGTGCCGGTGGTTCTATAGGTTCAGAAATATGTAACCAAATAATGCAATATCAACCAAAAGCTTTGTTAGCTTATGATATATCAGAATTTTCTTTGTATAAACTAAAGCAAAATTTTATAAAAAAAGGTTTGAAAAATAATATCAAATACTTTCTTGGTAATATTCAAAATACTAAATCATTAAGTAAGTTATTTAAGGATCATAACCCAAACATTATATTTCATGCAGCAGCTTACAAACATGTCCCTATGATTGAAAATGATAATAATATTGAGGCGCTTACCAATAACGCATTGGGAACATATATACTTGCAAATGAAGCTAAAAAATATAAAGTAAATAAATTTATTTTAATATCAACTGATAAGGCTATTAACCCCACAAATGTAATGGGTGCATCCAAAAGACTAGCTGAAATAATATGCTTAAAAATTCAATCAAAATGCAAAACGAAATTTATTACAGTAAGGTTTGGTAATGTATTAAATAGTAGTGGGAGTGTTATCCCATTATTTACAGAACAGATTCAAAATGGTGGCCCTATTACAATTACAGACAAGAGGATTACTCGTTATTTTATGTCCATTCCTGAGGCAGCTAAATTGGTCTTGCAATCAACTATAATTGGTAATGGTGGGGAAGTTTTTATTCTTGATATGGGCAAACCTATTAAAATCATTAATTTGGCAAAAGATATGATTAATTTATCTGGCTATAATGAAGATATGATAAAAATTAAAACTATTGGTTTAAGGCCCGGAGAAAAGTTATTTGAAGAGCTAATTGGATATAGTGAAAATTCTTTTGATACTAATCATTCGAAGATCCGATCCGTTTTATCAAAAACAACAACCTCTTTTTCGCTTAAAGATTTGATAAATTGGTTGAAATATATTCAAGTTAATGATGTGAATATTAAAAAAGAGATTGTTAAATTTGTACCAGAATATAAGGAGCAGAAATAATTTTTAGCATGGATATATTATTTATAAATTCTTCTTCTGCTTTGCAAGCCTATCAATCATTATCAGAAAATTTTTCTGCTATAGAACCTCCTACTTGGTCATTACTTTTAGCGGAATCATGTAGGTCAAAAAATTTTAGTGTTTCAATTCTTGACTGTGATGCTGAAAAACTTAGTCATTTTGAATCACTAAGAAGAATTGAAGAAATTAATCCTAAATTATTATTATTTGTTGTTTATGGCCAGAACCCAAATTCTGGTACGATAAATATGTCAGGTGCATTAAGTCTTGCAAACTTTATTCGTGAAAATAACAAAAAAATTAAAATAGCTTTTGTTGGGTCACATACAAGCGCACTTCCATATGAAGTTTTACGTAATGACTGCGTTGACATAATTCTTGTAAATGAGGGTGTTTATGCTTTACATAATTTATTACGCTCTAATTTAGATGATGATTTAAAAAAAATAAAAGGTATAGGATACAAAGTGGGGAAAGAAAAGAAAACTTTAATTTTAAATCAACCTGAAAGAATTGTTCCTCAGCATAGAATGGACATAGATTTACCTGGTTATGCATGGGATCTTTTACCCTATAAAAAAAAACCATTAGATTTATATAGGGCACATTTTTGGCATGCTAATTTTTCATATGAAAAAAGAACACCTTTTGCTGCAATATATACGTCCCTAGGATGTAATTTTGCCTGCAATTTTTGTATGATAAATATTGTGAATAGAGTCAATCATGAAGATGATATTGATGCGTCACATTTCTCTGGCATGAGATTTTGGAGTCCTGAGTGGGTTTCTAGGGAAATTAGTAAATTAGTTAAATTAGATGTGAGAACATTGAGAATAAGCGATGAAATGTTTTTTTTAAATCGAAAATTTTATGAGCCTATTCTTATTGATATCGTATCAAAAAACTATGACCTAAATATGTGGGCATACTCGCGTGTAGATACTGTAAAAGAAAGATATCTAGATTTATTTAAAAGGGCAGGTGTTAATTGGCTTGCTCTAGGTATTGAAGCTGGAAATCAAACTGTAAGGCAAGAAGTATCAAAAGGAAGCTTTAAAGAAATTAATATTCGAGATGTTTGTAAGAAAATAAATTCCAGCAATATAAATATTATTAGTAATTATATTTTTGGGTTTCCAGAGGATAATTTCGATACAATGAATGAGACTCTTGATTTAGCAATTGAGCTTAATACAGAGATGGCAAACATGTATCCTTGTCAAGCCTTACCTGGAAGCCCGCTTTATTCAGATGCAAAAAAAAATGCGATACCATTACCAGAATCGTATGAAGCTTTTGGTTTTTTATCCTATGAGTGTAAGCCATTGCCAACAAAATTTCTTTCATCAGCTGAAGTTTTAAAATTTCGCGATGATGCATGGATAAAATACTTTACTAGTACAAAATATCTTAAATTAGTCGAATCAAAATTTGGTATCTCTCAAAGAGAGAATGTTGAATCTATGACAAAGCATAAATTAAAAAGAAAAATTTTAGGAGATTAATTTAACGATAGGATTTGTTGAAAATCATCGATATCTTCGTAAATTTTTATTACTTCCCATTTCATACTTGACCCATAACCATAGTTAGCTTTTATAAAATAAAAATTATTACTGTTAGCTACTTGACCGTCACCAACTGTATCACCAACAAGGAAAATTTTACTGTAATTTTTTTTAGGTATATCTTGTTTATTTAAAAGCTCAGATTTGTTTTTAAGATCAGGATACTCATCCATGCAAGCCACCCAATCAAATAGATGGTTCCAATTATAGTGATTAATCAATTTATGTGTGGGTATGGCTCTTTTATTTGTCAAAACAGAAAGAGAATCCCCGTTATTTTTTAGTTTTTGTAATACTTCGTTGACATTAGGATAGATAGGGGTCTCTAAAACCATTCCGCTATCGTATTGGGATTGAAATTCTTTCATAAACTCATTTTTAAGATGAAGGTTTTTATTTGTAAGGATTATTTGAGTTGTTTCTTCAAGGGTAGGGCCAATCAAAATATTTTTTACGAAGTTGATTCTTTCTGGGAGTAATTTTTCAGTCACTTTTAGGTAGCAATGCTTTATGGCAGCCTCAGAATCCACTAGTGTGCCATCGAAGTCAAAGATCCAAAGTTTTCCCATCTATAAATTGACCCATTCACCTAATTTGATACTGACTTGCAAGGCAACAAGGGTTCTGACATTCCATAGTGAATCTGTGGCGCTAACTTTAAGAGTTAAATTTTTCTGAATAGCCTCGTTAAAGTGCCTTAACTCAAGTTCAAAATGATTAGCTTTTGGGACAATTTCCTCTTGCGCACCTGACTTTTCTGTAGAAAAAACAATTTTAGCGGTTTGATCTTCTGGCTGCCAGACGGTAGGGCATTTGGCTCGACCATTGGCACCAAACACTTCAAATTCAGAGCGTCGTGTACATGCAAAACTAATATCGAAGGTGGCACGCTTATGATTACCAAAATCAATTAAGCCGGTGCATGATATGTCAGCACCATGCTCATTTAGTCTGGCTTGTGCGTAAACACGCAGCGGATTTTCTTTAAAACATTGTCGTAAGGTATGAATCGCATAAGGACCAATATCCCAAAGCGCACCGCCCCCATTATTTATTTCGCGATTAATTCGATAGAAGCGGGCAGGTTGAATAGGAAATGAAAACATTGAGTGCGCATAATTAACCTCACCTAAAATATTTGATTGGATAATATTTTGCATCCGATCAAATTGCGGATGAAATACGTACATAAAGCCTTCCATCAGCTTGACTTGATGTCGTTCTGCCTCCTTAATAAGCAGCTCTACATCTTGTATTTTTATGGCCATGGGTTTTTCAATCAAGACATGTTTTTTTGCGCGAATTGCCTTTAAAGCAACTTGTGTATGTTCTTGATTAGCGAGCGGAATATAAACAGCATCAATGCGTGCATGATTAATAACCTGATCTAGTCCATCAAAAGTTTGTACCTCATCTTCAAGCTGAGGGGCATTTTTCACAAGACAAACCTTAGCCGCACCCGGTCTTCGACTACCAATCGCAATAAGCTCTCCATTGTCAGCATTGGCAATGGTGGGTAACATACGGTCGACTATACGTGCAGCACCAACAATACCCCAGCGAATTTTTTTCATAACTTATCCAAACCGATAATGTTTACGAAGAGGGGTTTTGACGTACCAGGTGCAAGATAGCCCAGCATTAAAAGTAACCAAGTCACCCGGTCCAAATGAGATAGATTCATCACCTACTGAAGTTACAGTCACCTCTCCTTCAATAATATAGGCTGTTTCTTTATCTGAATAGCTCCATGGAAAAGTAGAGGGTTCTTTGCTCCATGTGGGCCAAGTTAAAATACCGAGTGATTTAATTTCTGTTTCAGTTATTTTTTTAACATTCATTTGGCTCATTTTTAAACTCCCTTTTCTTAATGACTTTACCGATATGATCTTCACCTCGAAGTCTGGCTAATTCAATTTGTTTTTGCCGTTCCTTCACACTAGCTTTTTTTTCTTCTGACAATGCATTGTAACAGTAGGGACAGGCGATGCCTGCTTGGTATTGATTAGATTTTAATTCACTTGGTGAAAGAGGGTGGCGGCACGCATAACATTGATCATAATCACCTTCAACAAGGTTATGTTTTACTGCTACACGCTGATCAAACACAAAACATTCGCCTTGCCAAAGACTTTCTTTTTCAGGTACTGTTTCCAAGTATTTTAATATACCGCCTTGCAAGTGATATACCTCCTGAAAACCTTTTTCCAACATGAGTGAGGTTGCTTTTTCGCAACGGATGCCACCAGTACAAAACATGGCGACTTTTTTATGTTGCTTTGGATCTAATTTATTTTCAACAAACTTTGAAAATTCACGAAATGTTTTCGTTTTTGGGTTGACAGCATTTTTAAAGGTACCGATATCAAATTCATAATCATTTCTCGTATCTATCACCACAACTTCAGGATCTTGCAATAACTGATTCCACTCTTCCGGTTTGATGTATTGACCCACTTTTTTTGTTGGACTAATGCCTTTAACACCCAATGCGACAATTTCTTTTTTAAGTCGCACCTTCATTCGGTAAAAAGGGTTTGCTGATGCCCATGATTCTTTATATGAAAGTGTATTAAATTTATCATTAAATATCTTATCGTATTTAATGTATTGAATGAGCGCTAGCACAGCGTCTTTTTGACCTGATACGGTGCCGTTGATACCTTCATCTGCCAGTAATATCGTACCTTTAATATTTTGCGCATTACAAAAATTTAATAATGGGCCTTGAAACGCTTGATAGTTTTGAATTTCAGCAAAATGATAAAAAGCCACTGTTAAAAATTTTGTCACGGTTGTCATTTATTTTATTGATTAAAAGTGTTATTTTAACGCTCTTTTGAATTATTTAAATTGTTTTGGAGAAACCTATGGCAGTAGAACAAACTTTATCTATTATCAAGCCAGATGCAGTTAAAAAAAATGTGATTGGTGAAATTTATTCTCGCTTTGAAAAAGCAGGTCTTAAGATTGTACAAGCACAAATGATTTATCTTACCAAGGAAGAAGCTGAGGGATTTTATGCTGTACATAAAGATCGCCCTTTCTTTAATGATTTAGTCAGCTTTATGACCTCCGGACGTGTCATGATTCAAGTGCTTGAAGGTGAGGATGCCGTGGCGCTCAATCGTAAGCTCATGGGCGCAACCAATCCCAAAGAGGCGGAAGCTGGAACAATACGTGCGGATTTTGCTGAAAGCATTGATGCGAATGCAGTCCATGGTTCAGATTCACTTGAAAATGCTAAAATTGAGATTGATTATTTTTTTGGCTAATATTGTTGCAAAATTTATTAGAGTTTAACCGACATGAGATGGCTGAATTTACCAGTAAATTTGGCCATAAAACGTATCGTGCTAACCAGCTCTTGCGGTGGATTTATAAGGACTACGCCCATCAGTTCGATGTTATGTCGGATATCGCTAAAGATTTTAGACAAGTCCTGTCTGAAAATGCCAGTGTAATTGTGCCTAATATAAAATTCGATCATGTATCTGCTGACGGTACACGAAAGTGGTTACTCGATGTAGGGGTATCGAATGGTATTGAGATGGTTTTTATTCCAGAAAAAGATCGAGGCACGCTTTGTATTTCATCACAAGTCGGTTGTGCATTGGAATGTACATTTTGCTCAACTGGCCGCCAAGGATTTAACCGAAATTTAACGTCAGCTGAGATTATCGGACAACTCTGGTTGGCCAATCAAAAATTAAGACAGGATTTGTTAAACCCCGCTGTTAGACCAATAACAAACGTAGTGATGATGGGTATGGGCGAACCATTAACGAACTATAAAAATTTGATCCACGCACTTGAGATGATGTTAGATGATCATATGTTTGGTTTAAGTCGCCGCCGAGTGACTGTATCAACTAGTGGTTTAGTCCCAGCCATTGATGATTTGCGCAATGATTGTCCAGTATCATTAGCAGTCTCTTTACACGCACCCAATGATGAGCTAAGAAATGTATTAGTGCCAATCAATAAAAAGTATCCCATCAAAGAGTTACTTGCGGCCTGTAATCGCTATATCGAAAAAGCTCCAAGAGACTTTATAACGTTTGAATATGTTATGTTGGCCGGTGTTAATGACACTATTGACCAAGCAAAGAAAATCATAAAAATTGCAAAAGAGGTGCCCTGTAAATTTAATTTAATTCCCTTCAATCCTTTTCCAAACAGTGGCTATAACTGCTCACCGCATGATGTAATTAAGCAATTTCAGGAAGTCTTAATCGATGCAAACATTATCACCACTATTCGTAAAACTCGTGGGAATGATATTGATGCAGCATGCGGTCAGCTAGCAGGGCAAGTCGAAGATAAAACAAAGAGAACAATAAAGCTAAGTCAAATTTATGAATAAAAATATAACCAAGCAAAATTTTGCTATAAACCAAACTGACAGAGCATTACAAAAAAAACAAAACCCACAATGCATATGGTTTGAAGGTCTATCTGGTTCAGGTAAGACAACATTAATTAATGCACTTGATATTTATCTAAACAACAAAAATTATTCTACCTATGTCCTAGATGGTGACAATTTAAGATATGGATTAAATTCAGATTTAAGTTTTAGTAAAATTGATCGCGATGAAAATTTAAGAAGGGCATCAGAAGTGGCGTCTTTAATGGTTGATGCTGGATTAATTGTGTTAGCAGGATTTATTACCCCTTTAGAATCCCAACGGATAAACATAAGAAAAAAATTTAAAAAAAATCAATTTTATGAGATTTATGTTTCAACCAAAATTGATGTTTGTGAAAAAAGAGACCCTAAAGGGCTTTATAAAAAAGCTCGCAATGGGGGTATTTTAGAATTTACAGGTATTGACAGCCCTTTTGAGAAGCCAAAAAAAGCCAATATTCAGATTGATACAGAAAAAAAATCTATTGCAGAATCCATTCAAATTTTAGTTCACAATTTAAACTTATGAAATATAAGGAAATAAACCTTGATTATCTAAAAGATATTATTTTAAAGGTTGGTCAAGAAGTTTTAAAAATATATCATAGCAACAATATTCAAAAGTTTAGTAAAATGGATCAGTCTCCCTTATCAAATGCTGATATAAAAAGCCATGATTTACTAACTCAATTTTTATTCAGTCAATTTCCTAATATCCCAATACTATCTGAGGAAAGTATTGAGGAGTTTAAATTAAATAATGTTAATGATGCTTTTTGGTGCATTGACCCTGTAGATGGCACAAAAGAATTTTTAAACAAGAATGATGAATTTACAATTAATATAGCTTTGATTGAGAAGTGTTCTTGCACAATTGGCTTAATATATGCCCCCGCTATAAACACTTTATATTTTGCAAAAAAAGGATTTGGTGCTTACGAGCAAAAAGATAAAAAAATTTCACAAATAAGAATTAAAAATTTTAATAAAAATGACATCAAATTTGTGGTTAGCCGTTCGCATTTATCCGAGCAAACTGACAGATTCATTAAAAAATTTACAAACTCTACTGTGCTTAGAATGGGAAGCGCTCTAAAACTATGTCTTGTAGCTTCTGGTGAAGTTGATTGTTACCCTAGATTTGGACCCACTTCATTTTGGGATATTGCAGCGGGGCATTTATTAATAACTGAAGCGGGCGGAGTATTAACAGATACTAGTTACAGAGAGGTTAAATATGATATTAACTATGGATATATCAATGCTAATTTTTATGCGAAAAATTCATTACCATTAAATAAATATTTAGATGATTAAAAAAAACACAATTCAAGTTAAAGTTGGCAATATTCATGTTGGTGGAGGTGCGCCAATTGTAGTTCAATCAATGACAAATACTGATACTGCCAATAAAAACGAGACAGTTAAGCAAATATTAGAATTATGGCAAGCAGGCTCTGAAATTGTACGAATTACCGTTAATAATGACGCTGCTGCTGCTCAGGTTGAGGCTATCAAAAAAACTCTATTAGATTTGGGCTGCGATGTACCCTTGGTTGGAGATTTTCACTTTAATGGCCACAAATTACTTCAAAAATACAAAAATTGTGCCGTTGCATTGGATAAATATCGTATTAATCCTGGCAATGTTGGAAAGGGTTCCAAGAGAGATAATCAATTTACGACTATGATCCAAATTGCTATCGACAATGACAAACCTGTCCGAATAGGCGTTAATTGGGGCAGCCTGGATCAGGAACTTTTAAAAATCATGATGGATCAAAATGCAAACCTTCCTAATCCTAAGTCTGCAAATGAAGTTATGAAAGAGGCGTTAGTACGATCGGTGATGGAGAGCGCTAAATATGCAGAAAATCTTGGTTTAGCAAAAAATAAAATTATTGTTTCCTGTAAAGTAAGTGATGTTCAAGACTTAATTATTATCTACGAAATGCTTGCAAAAACATGTAATTACCCATTACATCTTGGCCTAACTGAGGCGGGGATGGGCACTAAAGGAATTGTGGCTTCAGCTGCTTCGATGGGGTACCTTTTGCAAAAAGGTATTGGCGACACGATACGTATTAGTTTAACACCTGAGCCCAACGGCAGCAGAACACAAGAGGTAATTGTTGCCCAAGAACTTTTACAAACCATGGGACTGCGTTCCTTTTCTCCGCTAGTGATCGCTTGTCCTGGTTGTGGACGGACAACGTCGACATTCTTCCAACAGTTGGCAGGAGATATTCAAGCTTACTTGAGAAAATCAATGCTTAATTGGAAGAAACAGTATGTTGGCGTCGAAGAAATGAATATTGCAGTAATGGGATGTGTAGTGAATGGTCCGGGCGAGTCTAAAATGGCAAATTTGGGTATCAGTTTACCTGGCACAGGAGAAATACCGGTAGCACCAGTCTATGAAGATGGAAAAAAAACAGTTACGCTCAAAGGTGATAATATCGCTAATGAATTCATTAAAATTATCAATAATTACGTTGATAGAAAATATAAAAAAATAAATGGCAAATAAATTTCAATCTATTAAAGGCTTTTATGATGTTTTGCCCGAACGGCAAAAACTTTTCCGTTTTTTTGAAAAAATAGCCCTAGATATACTTGATCAATATGACTTCTGTGAAATTGGCTTACCCTTAGTTGAGCCCACCAGTTTATTTATCGATAGCGTTGGCTCCTTTACCGATATTGTTGAAAAAGAAATGTATAGCTGGAAAGACTCACTTAATAATGATCAGTTAACACTTCGACCTGAGGGCACAGCAGGTTGTGTTAGAGCGGTTATCGAGAATAATCTTACTTACAATGGTTCTGCAAAATTATTTTACCGTGGAGCGATGTTTCGCCATGAGAATGTTCAAAAAGGTCGCCAAAGACAGTTTCATCAGTTAGGGGTGGAAACTTTTGGCTTATCCAATGCTTCAGCAGATGCTGAACAAATTATTTTATTAGATAGATTATGGAAAAAATTAAAGCTAAAAAATATTTCATTGGTTATTAATTCCATTGGAGATGCTGAGGATAGAAAGATATATCGATCACAGTTAATAGAATACTTTGAAAAAAATATTAAGACTTTAGATGATGATGCAAAACGGCGATACAAAAATAATCCTATGCGAGTGCTGGATAGTAAAAATAAAGATATGCAGGAAATGCTTAACAACGCACCAAAGTTGTCAGACTCTTTATCAAGTGATGCAAAGAGCCATTTTAACGAGTTACAAGAACTTCTAAGTAAAAATAATATTAATTTCGAGGTAAATAATAGGTTAGTTAGAGGTCTAGATTATTACAATAGAACAGTTTTTGAATGGATTACGAATGAACTAGGTAGCCAAGGGACGATTGCAGGTGGAGGAAGGTATGATTATCTGGTTGAGAGTCTTGGTGGAAAATCTACATCTGCATGTGGCTTTGCAATCGGTATTGAGAGGATTGTTTTACTTCTAGAACAAAATGACCAATTAACAACGTATTTACCCGATATTTACATAGCGAATAATGGAGCTGGGGCACAAGCTTTTGCATTAAGTGTGGCTGAAAAATTGAGGGAAGAGGCTTACAGGGTATCGGTAAATCTCGAGGGAACAAGTTTTAAATCACAGTTTAAAAAAGCAGACAAAAGTGGTGCTGAAATATGTTTGGTTATTGGTGAAGAGGAGGTAGAAAAAAATATTATTCAGATTAAACTTCTCCGAGAAAAAGGTGACCAATTCAGTATAGATTTTTCTAAATTGATTGAGAACGTAAAGAAAATATTAAATTGAAAAAAATATTACTTAAAATTAATAGTTTATCAATTTTTCCTAATAATAATTCTAGATTAAAGTTGGTTGATAATATCTCTTTTGAGCTTGAAGAAGGGAAAACAACTTGTATTGTTGGCGAGTCTGGAAGTGGTAAAAGTTTAACAGCTCTTTCTATCATGCAACTTCTCTCGCCTCAGCTTGGGTGTAAAGGTGAAATTTTCTTAAATGATAAGGATTTACAGTTATTTTCTGCTGATCAAATGCGTCAAAATCGTGGTAAAGAAATTGCAATGATATTTCAAGAGCCTATGACATCATTAAATCCTGTTTTAACTATAGGTTATCAAATTCAAGAGGCGATATCTGTTCATTCAAAAATTACAAAGAAAGAAATTGAAAAATATTCTTTAGAATTATTAAAAATGGTCGGAATTAATTCAAGTAGGGCTTCTAGCTATCCAGATGAGCTTTCTGGAGGTCAAAGGCAACGCGTTATGATTGCTATGGCCATGTCTTGTAAACCTAATTTATTAATAGCAGATGAACCAACAACTGCTCTCGATGTGACAGTGCAAGCTCAAATCTTAAGGTTACTTGATGACCTTAAGGTTAAGAATAATATGACTATGTTATTTATTACTCATGATTTTGGTGTAGTTCATGACATAGCGGACAGCGTGATAGTTATGTTCAAAGGTAAAATTGTTGAGAGAGGCCCAGTAAAAACCATATTAACTAAACCAAAGCACCCTTACACAAAAGCACTTCTTAATTGTGTTCCTGATATTGAAGGAAAGAGAAAACTCAAGCCAATTGACTACACAAAACTTAAAAAAGCAATGTTGGCATCATGAAATTTATACTTTCAGCAAAAAATTTAACAAAAATTTATACTCAAACACGAGGATTTTTTTCTCGTGAAATTACTACAATCAAGGCGTTAGATGATGTGTCGATTGATATAGAGTTTGGGAAGACAATCGCTGTGGTCGGCGAATCAGGCAGTGGAAAATCTACTTTGGCAAAAGCTTTAATAAAATTAATCTCAATTGACTCAGGTACTATAATCTTTGATGGGGAGAATGTCACAACTTTAGATGGCGATAGATTAAAGAATATTCGCAAGAAAATTCAAATGATATTTCAGGACCCCTATGCTTCACTTAATCCTCGGATGCTTATTGCTGATATATTGGCGGAGCCACTAATAATAAATAAATTTGATGATATCGATCGCAGAAAAAAAATAAACAATATAATTCAAAAAGTTGGTTTGAGTATTGAAGATTTAACAAAGTACCCCCATCAATTTTCTGGCGGGCAAAGACAAAGGATTGGTATTGCAAGAGCGCTTATACTCGAACCAAAACTAGTTATTTGTGATGAGCCTGTATCAGCACTGGATGTTTCTGTGCAAGCTCAAATTCTTGAGTTGTTAAAATCCTTACAAAAAGAATTTAACTTAACCTATTTATTTATAACGCATGATCTAAGAGTGGTTAAGCATATTGCTGATTACGTTTTTGTTATGCAGCAAGGAAAGCTTATGGAGCATGGAAAAACTGATATAATTTTCCATAAACCAAAATCCTCATATACGAAAGAGCTCCTAGCTTCCATTCCTGGAAATATACAAAGAAAGGTAAAATATGGCAGTTGATTTAAATGATGATAATTCTCTGAATGAAAAAGCAGTTAACTTTTGGGAGAAAAATAAGAAAAATATAGCTTATGTTTTTATAATATTTATAGCAGTATATCTCAGTTCAAATTTTTATTTCTCCAATCAAAATAAATCACTTTTTTTGGCGTCTGAAATTTATCAAAAAATTCAAGTAGATTTTCAAAATAAAGATATAAAAAATTACGTCACTGAATTAAAAAATAAATATCCTAGCTCGCCCTATGCAGGAAGATCTAGCTTAATCTTAGCCCAATCTTTTTATAATAATAATAATATTGATGCTGCTTTAGATGAGTATGATTGGGCAATTATCAATTCAAAAGAAAAATCAATTCAATCACTAGCATTGTATTCCAAAGCCAGGTTATATTTATTGAAAAATGAATTAGATTTAGCAGAAATTACGGTAAATGATATCAATTCGAAAGGATTCGATGGGCTAAAAAATTATCTTCTGGGCGACATATATTCTTTAAAAAAAGATAATCTTAAAGCTAAAGGGTTTTATGATCTGGCATTAAATTTTTATTCAAATAAAAATGATCTTTCAAAAGTTATAAAAACAAAAATTGATGCAATCGGTAATTAAACTTTTAATAATTTTTTTTGTTTTTATTCTTTCATCTTGCGTTTTTGGTCCCGTTAAAGAACTAAAATATCAAATTGAAGACTCTTTCGATCAAAGTGATGACGTTATAAATCCTGAGCCTTTAAAAGATATTAGTAATAAAATTGAACCTGTTTTGATTTGGAAAGTTGATACTGCCGAAAATAAATTAAAAAATCTTAAAATTAATCTTTTTGAAGGTACTCTTTCAATTCCAACGCCGGCGGGGGATATTTTTCTTATAGATAGCAATGCTGGAAAAATTATTAATATCTTTGAAGAAAAATTAAAAATAAATGCAGGAATTGTTAGGGATAATGAAAACTTTTTTTTTACAGATTCAGAAGGCTTTGTAAATTCAATAAAAATCGATAAAACCTATAATTGGAGATCCTTTGTTGGGGAGGTTTATGCTATCCCATTAATTGTAACCAATAAAATTATAGTTAAGTTAACTGACAATACATTTATTGCATTAAACATAAATGATGGTTCGATTATCTGGAAATATAAGGCTCCTTCATCACTATTATCAATTAGATCATGGGGGCAAATGGTTTATGATGATGGTGTACTTTATTCTGGTATTTCAAGTGGAAAAATATTAGCTTTAGATGTTAATAAAGGATCTCTGATTTGGGAGACAAGTTATAGTGAGCCAAAAGGAACATCAGAAATTGATAGAGCTAATGATACAGCTAGCACGCCAGTTTTAAGTGATATATTCATTTATGTTGTTTCAACCAAAGGCGATCTTGCTGCATTAAATAAAACGAATGGAGATGTAATTTGGAAGAGACCATTTTCAAGTTTTTATGATTTGTTAAGTCATGGTAACTCGATAATTTCAGTTCATAATTCGGGGTCTATTTATTCATTTGATAAACTAACTAATACAATAAATTGGAGAAATACTGACCTTTCTGGAAGAGTTCCAAATATATCTTTGATATTTAATGACATACTTACCGTTACTGATTTTGAAGGTTACGTGCATTTTTTTGATATAAATGATGGAAAAAATATTGCAAGACTAAAATTAGGTAATTCATTTTTTGTTGATGCAGCTATTAACGAAAATAAACAAAGTATTATTTTTGTAAATAGTGACGGAGCGGTGAGTTTAATTGATATGAATATTAAAAATGCTCAAACGCAAATAGAGAGTGACCAAAAGAACATAAGAAATGATATTGAAAAAAATCAATTAGATAAGAATGATACTGAAACATCAATTATAGATAATTTAATTTTCTGGGATTAACATGATAACTGTTGCACTGATTGGTCGTCCTAACGTAGGAAAATCAAGTTTATTTAATGTGTTGTCACAAACAAGGCAAGCTCTTGTTGCCGATATCCCTGGCTTAACTAGGGACAGAAACTATACAAAAATTTTTGTGAATCAAAATCCATTATGGTTAGTTGACACGGGGGGATTTGAGCCCAAAAATAAAGATTTCATTTCCTTTAAAATGTCTGAACAAACGCAAATAGCAATTGATGAATGTGACTGTATTTTTTTTGTTGTTGATGGTCGCTCTGGATTGCATCCAATAGATGAACAAATTGCTGAAGTTATCAGGAAAAAAAATAAAAAAATAATTCTTGTCATCAATAAAACAGAGGGTATGAATCATGATTATATTGCTAGCGATTTTGTAAAACTTGGCATCAAAGAATTATTTTTTATTTCCGCTTCACATAGGGAGGGAATTGATGATTTAAAAAATAGTTTATCTTCGATTAATAAAGAAAATATTGAAAATTCTCAAAATGATGACGCAATTATTAGTATATCTATACTGGGTAAACCTAATGTGGGAAAGTCATCATTAGTAAATATTCTGGTTGGTGAGGAACGTTTTATCGCTATCGATAAACCAGGAACTACTCGCGATGCTGTATCAACTTTTTTTACATATCAAGACCACAATTTTTTAATAACTGATACAGCAGGCATAAGAAAAAAAGGCAAAGTAATTGATGTTATTGAGAAATTCTCAGTACTAAAAGCAATTAAATCAATAGAGGCATCTAATATTTGCATACTTGTAATCGATTCAACTGAGGGTATAGGGCATCAAGATCTACAAATTCTTAGTTATATTATAGGTGAGAATAAACCTTTTGTTATTGCAATTAATAAATGGGACAAACTCGATAATTATGAAAAAGATTTGTTAAAAAATGAATTAGATAAAAAGTTAGTGTTTTTATCTAACATAGAAAGAATTTGTATTTCTGCTACTAAAAAATACGGTATCGATGCTTTGTTGAAAGCTGCGCTGGTGGCCTACAAATCTTCATGCAAAAAATTCACCACCCCAATTTTAAACCGTTTTCTTGAAGATATTCAAATTAGCCATTTGCCTCCAATTAATAAAGGTATTAGACCAAAGTTAAAATTTGCTCATCAAGGTGGAACTAACCCACCAAATATTATTATCCATGGAAATCATTTAAAAGGTATTAAAAAAGACTACCTTAAATTTTTAGAATCTTCTTTTATAAAAACTTTTAATTTGGTTGGAACACCATTAGTTATAAATTTAAAAGAAGGTAAAAATCCTTATATAAAAGACACACTGAAACCAATTAAGACTGGATTGGTATCTCGAAGAAGGCAGATAGATAAATTAAGAAAAAAATTAAAAGATAAAAAAAATAGTTTTAATCAATAATATTCCAAAATTCCCACCACTTTTTTACCTCCTCATCGGAACTTTTAGCTTGAACGAATCGGGAATTTGGAAAATTTAAATCTAGGACTCTTTTTGTGTCATCAGCTAGGTCCTTAATACCAATATTTTCATAAGCACTGATAAGAATAATTAATGCCTCCTCTTGATGAACGGAATTTGGATAATTCTCTAATACATACTTTGCTCTATTAATTGCGGCAATGTAAGCTTCTTTTTTCATATAAAATCTCGAAACATGTAGCTCCCTTTCAGATATTTTATTCATTAAATAAGTCATTCTATTTATCGCATCATTGGCATATTCACTTTTAGGAAAAAGCTGTATCATTGTACGTAAAGCTTGATAGCTTGATTCCAGCTGTGAAACATCTCTATCACTAATATCTTGCATAGTTATTTCATCAAAAATATCCCTATCTTTAAATAGCACTACCCCTTTAAGATAATAAGCGTAATCAAGCGCTGGGTGGCTGGGATAAGCTCTTATAAATTTATCTAACATAGCAATTGCTTCTTCTTGCCTGTAAAATTGCTTGTATGCATAAGCAAGGTTTAATTTAAATTGGGGAGCATATTTTGAATTTGGAAATCTTTTTTCAGCGATTTCATATATTTCAATAGCTTTTGGATAATCTTTGTTTCTAAAGTAAGTTTCGGCTTTTTGCAAGACCTCATAGTCTGATAAACCTGTAGTTTCATCAATTTCCGTAGGATCTCCAAAAATTGCACATGAGGATAAAAAAAATGAAAGTGATATTATTAATATGATTTTAAAAAAATTATTCTTCATGCCAAAAATTATACATCATGATAATTGATAAAAGAGAGATATTAGTCCCACAACATTTATCTGGAAAAAGATTAGATTTTGTTATTCATGAGTTAATGCATGATTTTTCAAGATCTAAAATTCAGCAGTGGATCCAGCAGGGTCATGTGAAAGTAAATGGCTTAATCTTCCAACCAAAAAAAAAATTATATGGTGGCGAGCTCTTAGAAATTTTTGTGCAAAAGGATCAAGAGCAGCTGCAATTTGAAGCAGAAGATATTGAGCTTGATATTATTTACTCAGATGACGATATTGCAATAATTAATAAAGCCGTTGGTATGGTTGTTCATCCCGCTGCAGGTAATTGGTCAGGCACCATGTTAAATGGAATTTTGAAGTATTATCCAAATAATAGGCTGCTCCCCAGAGCAGGAATTGTTCATCGATTAGATAAAGACACCTCTGGACTTTTAGTTATTGCAAAAAATGAAATAGCTCAAAATAATTTAATTAAACAGTTGCAGAAAAAATCTGTGTATAGAGAATATCGTGCAATTGTGTGGGGTCAAATTTGGCAAAATAAAACAATTCATAAGCCTATTGGAAGGCATCCAAGAAATCGATTGAAAATGGCAATTAATGAAATTAATGGTAAAGATTCAATTACTCATTTTGAGGTTTTAGAAAGATTCGCTTTCCATACTTACTTAAAATGCAATCTTGAGACAGGACGAACGCATCAAATAAGAGTCCACATGCAACATAACCAGACCCCAATTGTTGGAGACTCAATATATGGTTTCAAGAAAATAATTCCATCCAAAGAATTCTCAGATAATTTAAAAAATAATGTTCTTAGTTTTAATCGTCAGGCGCTACATGCAATTAAATTGGGCTTAATTCACCCAACAACCAATGAAGAGATGTTTTGGGAAATCAACTTACCGAACGATATGAAAAATTTGCTTCAGGTGATAAGACAGGAAACAACTGAATTGCACGAAAAATATGATATGGAATATGAGTTTTATGACGACACGTCTGTTTTGTTAGATGACGAGGCACAATTTGATGATGATTGAAGCTATTTATCCTGACTGGAAAGTCCCTCCTCACATTAAGGCCATTCAAACGGTAAAAAAAACAGGCGATATTTCAGGATTTATAAAAAAAAATGATTCAAATTTTACATTTTTAAATCAAACGCATGGTGTCAATATTGTAGAACTTCCGAATAATAGTCGGTTGGAGGCTGATGCATCATTTACCTATGCAAAGCAAACACTTTCTGCTGTTCGAACTGCAGATTGCCTTCCAATATTAATGACTGATACATCTGGTTCGTTTGTTGCGGCAATCCATGCCGGCTGGCGAAGTTTATCGAATGGCATTATTGAAGAAATACTTAAAAAATTAAAAACTAAGACTGAAATTATTGTTTGGTTTGGCCCGTGCATCAGTCAAAAAAATTATGAAGTAGGTAGGGATGTTTATCATCAGTTTATCAAATTGGATCCATCGGTATCCTGTGCCTTTGAAAAATACCATGACAAATATAAACTTTCACTAACAAAGGCTGCAAAAATAAAACTAACTAATTTGAGGATAAAAAACATCTTTGGCAATTCTGTTACTCAAGACTTCTGTACCTTTGATGACCAAATCAATTTTTACTCTTATCGCCGAAGTAACGATTCTGGCCGAATGGTCAGTTTAATTTGGATTGAAGATTAATTTTTAGCAAGTTTACTTCTGCTATATAATTCCTTTTTTTAATTTTGTTATGCCTATGACCCTCTCTTGGATAATTTTTACCTGTATTTTTGGCGGAGTAATTAGTTTTGTATTTGCCTTAATGTTTTTAAAGTATGCAAATTCGAACTTGCTAAACCATATGGTGAGCTTAGCTGTTGGAACGCTTTTAGGGGCTGCTTTTCTGGAAATTATTCCGCACGCATTTGAACTATCAAATGATGTGCATCAGGTGACTTTTGTTGTTCTCATAGGTATTTTAATTTTATTTATCTTAGAAAAACTTCTTATATGGCGTCATTGCCATGGTATTCATTGCGAGGCCCACTCGGCTGAATCACATTTTGAAATGAATAATAAGGGAAGTTTTGTTCTTATAGGTGATTTATTTCATAACTTTGTCGATGGTGTTTTAATTGCAAGCGCCTTTTTAGTAAATATTAATTTAGGCCTGGTAACCGCGTTAGCAATTATTGCGCATGAAATTCCTCAAGAGGTAAGTAATATTTCAATTTTGGTGAATTCTGGTTTTAGTAAAGTGAAAGCACTTTCATTTAATGTCATTGCAAGTATTACTATGGTGATTGGTGGCGTCTTAGCTTTCTTTGTCTTAGATACGGTGCGCTCTTTCATTCCAATTATTCTGGCTTTTGCTGCATCAACGATGTTGTATGTGGCAGTTTCTGATTTAATTCCTGATCTTCACAAAAAAACAGCAATAAGAGATTCTCTAATGCAGGTTCTTTTAATTAGCAGTGGTGTCATAATTATTTATATAATTCACAGCTTCCTGCACTAGATGCTAACAAAATCCTATTCACCCAAAGTTGGTTTTGTATCGCTGGGTTGCCCCAAAGCAGGCTCTGATACAGAAAAAATTCTATCAAGAGTAAAAGCTGAAGGCTATGAAATCTCATCGAACTTTGTAAATTCAGATTTGGTTATTGTTAATACCTGCGGCTTTATTGATTCAGCTATAGAGGAATCTTTAGACGCAATTGATGAGGCAATACAAAAAAACGGCAACGTTATTGTTACTGGCTGTTTAGGAGAGAAAAGGGCAATAATAGAGGCGCGCTTTAAAAATCTTTTGGCAATTACCGGCTCTGAAGCATTTGATGAGGTTATGGACGCTGTTCATAAACATATACCAAAGCCTCATGACCCGTATATTGATCTTATCCCGGCTCAGGGGATAAGATTAACACCAAAGCATTATGCCTATATAAAGATATCTGAGGGCTGTAACCACAAGTGTAGTTTCTGCATCATCCCTTCAATGCGCGGCAAGCTTAAAAGTCGAGATATTGGAGATATCTTAAATGAAGCAGAAACGTTAGTTAAAAATGGGGTAAATGAATTAATTATTATTTCGCAAGATACTAGTGCTTATGGCGTTGATATTAAGTACAGAACTGGATTCTGGAATGGTCGCCCTGTTAAGAGTGACCTTTTCAACCTAGCAAAGCACCTAGGGGAATTGGGAGTCTGGGTAAGATTCCATTACATATATCCTTATCCAAATGTCGATAAAATTATAGAGCTTATGGCAGGTGGATCAATATTACCTTATATAGATGTGCCTTTTCAGCATGCAAGTCCTAAAATATTAAAATTAATGAAACGGCCAGCGAATTCTGAAAATAATCTTGAGCGTGTAAATCAATGGCGCACGATTTGTCCGGAAATCTCTATTCGAAGTACCTTTATTGTTGGATTTCCAGGAGAAACAGATAAAGATTTTAGGGAGCTTTTACAGTTTATTGAGCAGGCAGAATTAGATCATGCAGGCTGCTTTAGATACTCTAATGTTGAAGGGGCCTCTGCAAAATTAATGGAAGATCAAGTGCCGGAAGAAGTAAAACAAGAGCGGTATAATTTATTTATGCAAACACAACAAAAGATAAGTCAAAAAAAATTAGCAAATAAGGTCGGCGAGATTCAAAGTGTTCATATTGACGAGGTAAACAAAGATTATGCGATAGCAAGATCAGCTGCAAATGCACCTGAAATAGATGGGCTTATTTATCTTGAAAATCCGCAAGGTTTACAAGTAGGAGATATGTTGGATGTTAAAATTAACGCTTTCAAAGATTATGATTTATATGCCGGTCCCAATATTTGAGGAAATTTAAATGACAGTCATTACCAGATTTGCACCCAGTCCAACGGGAGACCTTCATATTGGTGGAGCTAGAACAGCTTTATATGCATGGGCCTATGCAAAAAATAAAAAAGGCAAGTTTATCCTTCGTATCGAAGATACAGATAGAGAGCGTTCAACTCCTGAAGCTATTGAGATAATAAAAGACGGAATGTCCTGGCTAGGATTACAGCACGATGGTCCTATCTATTACCAAACAGCACGATCGGCGCGTTATAAAGAGGTAATTCAGCAATTATTAGTGGCCGATAAAGCTTATTACTGCTATTGCTCAAAGCAAGAGTTGGATTTATTAAGAGAATCTCAAATGCAGCAAGGCTTAAAACCAAAATATGATGGACGTTGGCGTCCAGAGAACGGAAAGGAGCTTCCTACACCGCCAAATGATATTGAACCAGTGATCCGCTTTAAAAATCCCTTAAATGGCAATGTAACATGGGTTGATAAGGTAAAAGGATCGATATCTATTAACAATGAAGAGCTGGACGACTTTATAATTGCGCGTTCCGACGGCACTCCTACCTATAATTTTTGCGTCGTCATCGATGATTGGGATATGCAAATTACTGATGTGATAAGAGGGGATGACCATATCAACAATACGCCGCGACAAATTAATTTGTTAAAAGCCTTAGATGCACCAATTCCTAATTATGCTCATTTATCGATGATTCTTGGGTCTGATGGTCAAAAATTATCAAAACGTCATGGTTCAGTCAGTGTGCTGGATTATAAGCGAAGAGGGTATTTGCCCGAGGCAATTAATAATTACCTTGCAAGATTAGGCTGGAGTCATGGTGATGATGAAATTTTTTCCATGGAGCAATTTTGCCAATGGTTTGATTTGCAACATGTCACATCTTCATCCGCGCAATTTAATGATGAAAAGCTGGATTGGCTAAACAATCATTATTTAAGAGGTATGAGTGATGAAGTGTTAGCTTCATATGTAATAAAGCAATTAGTTCTGAATGTGGATGAGGCTAAAATCAAAGAGAAGCTTCAACGTGCCATATCGCTTTACAAAGAGCGTGCTAACACCTTGGTAGATTTATCAAACCAGATTATATTTTTCTTTGAGGAACAAAAACTGTCAGATGAGTTAGTACAAAAGTACCTCGATGACGAAAGATTGCAATTGATTGGTAAATTTTATGCTTTATTTGATAAGCTCGATTGGGAAGATGAAAAAATCAACGCAGCGATTAAAAATTTTGTCGCTGAAAACGCAGTAAAATTTCCCCAAATTGCTATGCCGTTGCGAGTTATTTTAACGGGCACTGACCATACACCCAGTATTGCAAGTATAATGTGGATACTCGGTCGTGATGAGACTAAACAAAGAATACAAAAATATATAAATTAAATGACCAAAAAAACAGATTTACAAGATATTTTCTTGAGCAAGTTAAGTGAAGATAAAATTTCAGTATCAATATATTTGTTAAATGGCATCAAACTTCAAGGTATCATTGATTCATTTGATCAATACGTTGTCGTCTTAAGTGGCAACACTCCTCAACTCATTTACAAGCATGCCATTTCAACTATTGTTCCAACCCAAAAGATACAACTTGAAACAAAAAATAACGATTAATGTTTGAACGCCCTAAAGCAGGTGAGAAAGCTATTCTCGTTAATCTTGATTTCGGTGATATTTATCATGCAGACAATACGTTGGAGCTTACGCAGCTGATCGACACTGCAGGGTTCAAAGTAGCAGAAAAAATTGTCAGCAAAAGAGATCGTCCTGACGTTAAATATTTTGTTGGATCAGGAAAAATTGAAGAGATAAAGACGTTAAAAGACGCATTAAATGTATCCACTATCGTTTTTAATCATGATTTATCGCCCTCACAAGAGCGAAATATAGAAAAGCTGACGGGGCTCCGTGTTTATGATCGTACGGCACTCATACTGTATATATTTTCCCTCAGAGCTAAAAGTTATGAAGGTAAATTACAGGTTGAATTAGCCCACCTGGATCATTTAGCAACTCGGTTAACACGAGGCTGGAGCCATCTAGAACGGCAAAAAGGTGGTATTGGTGTGCGAGGGGGTCCGGGCGAAAAGCAAATTGAACTTGATCGCAGAATGTTACGTCTTCGCATAAAACAACTGAAAGAAAAGTTAGAGAAATTAAAAAAACAAAGAAATATGCAGCGCAGAGCTAGGCGTAGATCCAATACACTTAGTGTATCCATTGTAGGATATACCAATGCAGGAAAATCATCGTTATTTAACTATTTAACACATGAAAGGATATTGGCTGAAAATAAGTTATTTGCTACCCTTGAGACAACATCGCGAAAATTGTTTATTGAGCCACATCACAGTCTTGTCATATCAGATACCGTTGGATTCATAAAAGATTTGCCTACGACATTAATCGAGGCGTTTAAATCAACGCTTGAGGAAGCCACGGGCGCTGATTTACTAGTCCACGTTGTTGATGTATCAAATCCGAATAGAAACGACCAAATTGAACAAGTAAATAAAATATTAAAAGAGATTAAGGCAGATAAATTACCGCAAATATTAATATTAAATCAAATTGATAAAATAAAACTTGATCCTGACTTTGATAGGGATGATTATGGTAATATTACGAGGATTCAATTATCGGCAAAAACTGGTGATGGCATTGAATTTTTGAAGCAAGCTCTGGTCGAACATGATCAAAACCTAATTAATAAACGAAATGGACAATATGTTTAAGTATATTTCTAACTTTTCTAAAAGAATTCTGGCAGCCAATCAAGATGGACCTCCAGATCTCGATGAATTATTTAAAGACCTCAAAAATAAGATGAACCGTGTGATTGGTGGTAAAGCTTCAGGTGGGGGTAACAATGGTCAAAATCCAAATAGTTCAGGATCACAATTAAGTGGTGACAACATTCCCATAGGGCCAATTATTTTAATCGTAGTTCTCATTTGGCTTGCTACGGGATTCTATATTGTCGATCAAGGTTCACGAGGGGTAGTTTTCACCTTTGGTAAAAATACTGCTGTGACCATGCCTGGTCCGCGATGGCATATTCCATATCCGATTGAAACGGTTGAGGTAGTGAATCTAGAACAAGTTAGAACCATTGAGTTAGGCTACCGTTCTTCAGGGGCAGGGGCAACTTCGCAAGAATTGCGAGAATCACTGATGCTCACTGGTGATGAGAATATTATTGATCTTCAGTTTGCAGTGCAATACAACTTAAAATCAGTACAAGATTTTCTCTTTTACAATCGATCCGCTGAAAATTCAGTCCGTGGTGCAGCAGAAACAGCCATTCGTGAAATTGTAGGAAAAAGCGAAATGGATTTCGTTTTATACGAAGGACGTGAAGAGATTGCTGTCAAAACCCGTGCGCTCATGCAAGATATTTTAGACCGCTACCAGACGGGAATTAATATTACCAGTGTGACCATGCAAAATGCGCAACCACCAGAGCAAGTCCAAGCAGCATTCGATGATGCAGTAAAAGCAAAACAAGACCAGGAAAGACAAAAGAATGAAGGTCAGGCCTATGCTAATGATGTTGTTCCAAAAGCGCGAGGTTCTGCATCCAGGTTAATTGCACAGGCGAATGGTTATAAGGTTTCTGTTGAAAACGAAGCGCTCGGTAATGCGAGTCGTTTTGAACAAATAATGACTGAATATAATCGTGCCCCCGCAGTAACAAAACAACGTTTATTTTTAGAGGCACAGGAAGGTATTATGTCCTCGATAACAAAAATTATCGTCGATCAAAAAGATTCAAACAGCTTACTTTACCTTCCCCTTGACAAAATCATTCAGCAATCTGGCACAAGCAGAAATGTTAATGACGCAAATGCTGTAAACAACCAACAAATAAGCGTCACCAGCTCAAAAACAAATGATGCAATTAATTCCATCGCTGATCGGGCAAGAGATGCATTAAGATTAAGAGATAGGGAGCCACGATAATGAAAAATGTATCAAAATATTTAGTTAGCTTTATTGTTTTATTGGTTATTTTGGCGCTTTCAACGTTTACTGTTGATCAAAGAGAGGCTGCACTGGTATTTAGATTAGGCGAGATTGTTGCTGTAAAACAAGATCCAGGTATCTATTTTAAAGCACCATTGATAGATAACGTTCGTTATTACGACAAACGAATTCTTACTTACGATTCACCGTCACCAGATCGCTTTATTACCAGTGAGAAGAAAAACGTATTAGTCGACTCTTACATTAAATGGCGAATCATTGATCCTGCAAAATATTATGTATCTGTCAATGGCGACGAAAGGCAGGCGGAAAGACGTCTTACGCAAACGGTTAATGATGGATTACGCGCGGAGTTCGGTAAACGTACCATTCAAGAGGTCGTATCAGGGGAGCGTTCTGTCATTATGGATATCATTAAAAATCGTGCCGATAAAGAATCAGAAAAAATTGGTATCGAAATTATTGATGTGAGACTGCGCAGGGTAGAGCTGCCGAAAGAGGTGAGTGAGTCTGTCTACCAACGTATGGAGGCAGAGCGAAAGTCTGTCGCCAATGAGTTACGTTCGGAGGGTTTTGCCGAGTCTGAAAAAATTCGAGCAAACGCAGATAAAGAGAAAGACATTATCATTACCGAAGCTTACAAAGAAGCACAACAAATTAAAGGCGAGGGCGATGCTAAAGCATCAAGAATATATGCTGATGCCTTCTCAAAAAATAAAGAGTTTTATGACTTTTACCGAAGCTTAGAAGCTTACAAGAAAAGCTTTAGCTCCAAAGATGATGTCATGGTGCTTGACGCGGATTCAGACTTCTTTAAATACCTTAAGAGTCCAAATAAAAAATAGTTGGAAAATATTTTATTACTTGCATTGGCATTAATGCTTATTATCGAAGGCTTGATGCCAATGTTATTCCCAGAAACATGGCGCGAAACTTTTCTCAATTTAACTAAGTATAGAAACGGGCAAATTCGCTTTTTTGGGTTTTTGTCGATTATTTTAGGCATAATACTATTTTTATTAGCTAGATAACTACAATGACACAGTGGAAACTTCCTGAAAATTTACAAGACCTCCTTCCAGCTCAAGCAAAAAAACTCGAAACGTACCGAAGGCAATTGTTAGACCTATATGAAAATTCAGGCTATCAATTTATTATGCCGTCTTTATTGGAATATGAAGACTCGCTCAATGCTCACGGGAAAGATCTTAACTTAGACACATTTAAGGTTGTCGATCAGCTATCTGGCAAAATGATGGGTGTTACATCTGATCTAACGACGCAAGCATCACGCATGGATGCTTATTTGGCCAATACTAAAACAGAAAATAAATTTTGTTATGCAGGACCTGTCATCCGAACTAAAGCAAGTCAGGACCAATCGAGAGAGTTGTATCAAGTTGGTATTGAATACTATGGTAACGCCAAGATTGATGCTGATAAAGAAGTAGTATTAACTTTAATTAAATCTCTTAAATTATTGAATATTAATAATATAATTATTGATATTAATCATTTAGATATTTACCTTGCACTCAAACAACAATTGACCCTATCAGCCATAGATGAGGTTAAGTTGGCTGATGCTGTCATGCTTAAGGACAAACAAGCTGTTCAGCAGATTTTAAAAAAACAAAATGACCAAGCTTCTATAAATTCTGTGCTTCAACTTTTAGAACTCTATGGCGATAAAAATACATTGAATGATCTAGAGAAATTGTTTAAAAATTTAAAAGTTATTTCGCAATGTCTTGGGGTAGTAAAAGAACTGATTCAATTAATAGAACAGGCAGGAGCAACGGTTAGCCTTGATTTTGCCGATATTAGAGGTTACCAATATCACACAGGATTAATTTTCTCCGCTTACTCACCGCAGTTTAAGTCTGTGATAGCGCAGGGAGGTCGTTATGATAATCTTAACGAGGCTATCGGTCAGCAACGTCCAGCCACAGGTTTTTCATTAGACCTTCGGTATCTTATTAACTATCTATAAGAAAAAATATGGCAAAAAATGTAGTTGTAATTGGAACCCAATGGGGTGATGAGGGTAAAGGAAAAATTGTCGATTGGCTTACTGACCATGCCAGTGCTGTTGTTCGTTTCCAAGGCGGGCATAATGCGGGTCATACCCTAGTTATTGGTCAGAAGGAGCAACAAAAAGAGTATAAACTGAATCTTATTCCTTCCGGTATCGTAAGAGAGAATGTTGAGTGCTTCATTGGTAATGGAGTGGTACTTGATATTCGCCATCTCATGAATGAGATTGCGATCCTAGAAAAAGATGGCATAAAAGTTAAAGAGCGTTTGTCAATTAGCCCAGGCTGCCCACTGATTCTTGATTTTCACGTTAGATTAGATCAAGCACGTGAAGCAAAAAAAAATGCCAGTCAAAAAATCGGTACGACAGGCAAAGGTATTGGCCCAGCATATGAAGATAAGGTAGCACGAAGATCCGTGCGTGTTTACGAATTACTCGACCTTAAAAGCTTGAAGCCTAAAATCGTAGAATTACTTGATTACCACAATTTTGTATTATCAAATTACCTTGAAGCTGACCCCATTAAATTTGAAGAGTTATGGCAATCCATTGAAATTCAGGCCAGCTTTATTCGCCCGTTAATTAAGGATATATCTGCTCGTATTTACCAATTAAATTCGCTTGGTAAGAGTGTTTTATTTGAGGGCGCACAAGGTTCCCTGCTTGATATTGATCACGGAACCTATCCGTATGTAACCTCATCCAATTGCGTTGCAGGACAAGCTTCATCAGGAGCGGGAGTTGGCCCCAATTTACTGCATTATATTTTAGGTATCACAAAAGCGTATACGACCCGAGTTGGGGGTGGACCTTTTCCAAGCGAGCTCGATATTGATGACGAGTCAAGTCCGGGCTATCAAATGTCAACCAAAGGGCGTGAGTTCGGCACAGTCACGCAACGAAAGCGGAGATGCGGTTGGTTTGATGCTGCCGCGTTGAAACGGTCCGCAATGATTAACGGATTGTCGGCATTGTGCATTACTAAGTTAGACGTTTTGGACGGTATTGAAAACTTAAAAATTTGTGTTGGTTACCATATTAATGGTGAAAGGCATGATCTTTTACCTTTGGGAGCAGACCAGGTTGCTCACTGCCGGCCCATCCTGGAAGATATGCCAGGTTGGCAAGAGAGCACATTTGGTGTGAATGATTGGAATGCTTTGCCAAAAAATGCACAGAATTATTTATTAAAACTTGAGGAGTTATGTGGCGTACCGCTGCATATTATTTCAACAGGCCCCGAGAGAGACGAGACGATTCTTCTGCATCATCCCTTCAGCAAGGATTAGATGAAGCTATGCATAGTTATCCTTGGTACAGTAATATTCGCCATTTATTTTTAACGAACAAAAAAAAATTATCGCACGCACAGATTTTATATGGTGGCGATAAAGTTGGCCGTAACACCTTGATTCTTGATCTTTGCCAGACACTACTATGCCAAAATATAGCTAGCGATCTTAATCCCTGCAATGAATGTCAGGCATGCCACTGGTTTGCAAGAGCCTCACATCCGGATTTTTATCTCATCGATGATACCGGGGAAACCAACAATATTAGTATTGAAGTAATTAGAGAATTAAAAGATTTTTTTGAATTATCCTCGCACCAACAGGATGGATTAAAAATTGCGGTGATAATGAATGCAGAGAACTTAACGAATGCTAGCGCTAATGCTTTGCTTAAAATTCTTGAAGAACCACCGAATAATTGCTTTATCTTCTTAACAACAAGCAATCTTAATCAAGTGTTACCCACTCTACGTAGTCGCTCACAATTAATTTCTTTACCGAATCCATCGCCGCAGCAGATCAAAGCATATGTCGAAGAAAACAAGATTGTCGTTGGGCCAGGCCAACTTGAATTTTCAAATAATGCTATGGATGAATTGGTCAATGATGACGATCGATATCGATTAGTGGTCGAGATTATAGACGAATTAAAAAAAGGCAAATCTATTCGTTTAACAAATATAACGACACGTTGGTTAGAGTTTGGTTTGCCTTGGTTTGTTGATGTTATGCAAAAGTGGGTATACGAAATTTTCTTAAGCAAAATGACAAATCGACATTGCTACTTTCCGTTGCAGAAAACTGCAGTGAGTAGCCTTGCCAGTAATTCATCTTTGCAGAACCTGTTATCATTTCAAAAGAAAATTAACGAAATAAAAATGTATGCAGCAAAACCAGTAAATAAAGACCTCAATTTAGATTTAATTTTGATGGAGTATAAAAAAATTTTTAACTAATTATGTTTATCGACTCACATTGCCATATTAATTTTCCTGAATTAGAAAAAAACCTGCAAACCGTTTTGCAAAATATGCAAGACAAGAAAATAACTAATGCACTTTGTATCAGTGTCGAATTAGATAGTTTTCCATCAGTTTTAGCGCTAGCAGAAAATCACAGCCATATCTTTGCTTCAGTTGGTGTACACCCGGACTATGAAGATATTAAAGAGCCAACAAAGGATAATTTGGTTGAATTATCAAATCATAAAAAAGTAGTGGCCATCGGCGAAACGGGTTTAGATTATTTTCGTTTACAAGGTAATTTAAGCTGGCAGCGTGATCGATTCCGTACACATATTCAAGCAGCTAATACAGCATCGCTCCCGTTAATCATTCATACCAGACAAGCACAAAAAGATACCATAGCAATCATGAAAGAGGAGGGCGCAAATAATGTCGGCGGCGTTATGCACTGCTTTACCGAGTCTTATGAAATGGCAAAAGAGGCGTTAGATTTGGGTTTTTATATATCCTTTTCGGGCATTGTAACTTTTAAAAATGCAGAAGAGTTAAGGCAAACGGCAAAAAAGATCCCCTTGGATAGAATTCTCATTGAGACCGATTCACCGTACCTTGCGCCAGTGCCCAATCGAGGTAAATTAAATGAACCCGCTAACGTTGTCTATGTGGCAGAAAAAATTGCCGAACTTCATCAAATACCTGTTGAACAAGTGGGTGAGCAAACATCGAAAAATTTCTTTAACTTATTTACAAAGTGCCAATGCAATTAACTGTTTTAGGATCAGGCTCAAGTGCTGGCACCCCTGTCGTTGGATGCCAGTGTGAAACTTGCCAATCGAAGAATTTAAGAAATGTGAGAACACGCTGCTCAAGCTATATAGCCCTCAATAATGGTAAAAATATTTTAATTGATACCAGCCCTGATTTACGTGAACAAGCACTAAGAGAGACACTTACTTCAGTTGACGCGGTGTTGTTTACCCATCATCATGCTGACCATTGTCACGGCATTGATGACCTTCGCGCTTTTTGTCAAATTAATAAAAAACAAATTCCTATTTATGGTAATCAATTTGTAATTGAGCAGCTACTGCAAAAGTTTAAATATGCAATGCTAGAACCCAAAGATTTTTGGGAAATTCCCGTCTTAAAGCCCATAGTGATTGAGCAACCATTTGAGCTATTTGGTCATACCATAACCCCCATTCCAGTAATGCATGGCCGCGGTGAAATTTTAGGATACCGTATTGGCAATCTAGCTTACATCACCGATGTATCGGAGATACCGTTAAATTCATTGGAACTTCTTAAGGGGTTAGATGTTCTACTTCTTGACTGTTTAAGATTAAAGCCTCACATTACCCACTTTGGCTTTGATCAGAGTGTTACTATGGCACAAAAAATTATGGCAAAAGAAACTTATTTTATTCATATGACACATGATTTAGAATACGATTCTTTACAAAACAAATTACCTGAGAATATTTATGCAGGTTATGATGGTTTAAAAATATCAATAAATGAATAATGGAAAAAAAATTATGAGTAAGTCAGTAAAATTATTTTTTACAGTTTTATTAAGTGTTTTGTTTTTAGCTACTGGTTATGCTGGCGAAACAAAAAAAAGAACATTCACCGAAGATGAATTTATTAGTGTCTTTAGTGGTAAGCCAAAAGCCCGGGTACTTAAATATATTGGCGAACCCGACAACAAAGAGATTGCTATTAAACCAAAAGGTGCCCAGGGTGTGGTTGGTTCAAAAGTAAGGGTTGAGGATGCAAAACAAAAAGATAAAGTAGAAATGTGGTATTACAACAATATTGTTGAATATTCACCAGGAAAGACATATAAGTTTGTTGAAATAACAATGATCAACGACCGCGTCGTTAATCTCGGTTTCTTTAACCAATAAAAAAACCACCCAACTAGGGTGGTTTTTTAAATCATCAATTTAACCTAATTTTGCGGCTAATTTTTCTGATAGTAAGCCAAAAACTGCACCACCAATAAATGACAGTGATGCTAACACGATTGGATTACCTAAGCTTAAACTAATAATTTCCGCCCCTTCGGATGCTAATAAATTAGTCAGCATCGATTGCACAATGAGTGCAAAAGTTGCGGCGTAACCAAATACATTTGCAGTAATGTTACCGAGTTTAGGAATAATAGTTAGTGCCCAAACAGTAATACCCACTGCAATAGCGGCAGCAAGAGGGAGATCGAGATAATCATCGAGCAATGTCATAATAACTACTGCAACACCAGCCATGATCGACCCGTAAATCATTGCAGTAATTGTGTCTGCCAATGCGCTTTTTCCACCCACAACAAAATAGGCGCCCCATGCTACAAACCCAGCCCATACCAAAACATAACCCGATAACACGGTAAGCGCTAAATATGTCCAAACCAAAGCTAAAATACCTAAACTAACTCCTAATGCATTTTTCATCAGAATTCCTCCTGTTATTTTTAAGTAAAGCTACAAAGTATATTATTAATAAAATTAATAATTGTTCAAACTTGACACATCATAATTACAATGTCAATAGATACAATCTAAGCTTGAAAATATTGAACAGTCAGTTAAACTGAAGCATAAATATTTGGAGAATACGGATGGATGATCAATCTAGTAATTTAACGAAATTTTATCATGGTGGATGCCCACACGATTGCCCTGATACCTGCTCTATGGTTTATGAAGTGAAGGATGATAAATTGGTTGGCGTTAAGGGTAACCCTGATCACCCAATGACACGAGGCGGGCTCTGCGTTAAATTAAAAGATTACGAAAAAAGGCATTATCATCCGGATCGTTTGCTCTATCCAATGAAGCGTGTTGGCCCAAAGGGCGAGAAGAAATTTGAGCGTATCTCTTGGGACGAGGCGTTAACCACCATAACCACTAGATGGCAACAAATTATTGAGGAACATGGTCCGCAAGCTATTATGCCAAATAGCTATTTGGGAAATCAAGGATTGGTACACGGGCTAAATGGTGGTGATGCATTCTTTGCAAGACTCGGCGCTACGGTAACTGAAAGAACATTCTGTGGTGAGGGTTCATGCACAGCATGGTTGTTAACCATTGGACCCACCGCGGGGGTTGATCCCGAAAGTTTTATTCACTCCAAATTTATTATTGTCTGGGCTTGTAATTCTGTAAGCACCAATTTACATCACTGGCATATTATTAAAGAGGCACAAAAAAATGGTTCAAAAGTCGTTGTTATTGACGCTTATGCCTCAAAAACAGCCAAGGAAGCTGATTGGCATGTCTGCCCAAAACCAGGCACAGATGGTGCGCTAGCGATGGCTATGATGAATGTTATTATCGAAGAAGACTTGGTTGATCAAGATTATGTAGATAAATATACCGTAGGTTTTCCTGAATTAGCTGAATTAGCTAAACAAAGAACGCCAGAGTGGGCAGAACAAATTACCGGTATTGCGGCGGATGATATTCGAAAACTCGCACGTGAATATGCCACAACCCAGCCGTCAGCCATTAGAATTGGGGTGGCGCTTGAAAAAAGTTATGGTGGCAGTCAAGCCATCCGAGCGGTGACAGCCTTACCTGCATTAACAGGTGCATGGCGCCATGTTGGTGGAGGTATTTTACAGTTTCCTGTTTGGGAGCATCCTTACAAATTTGATGTCATTTGCCGTCCTGACTTAATCCCTAAAGGGACACAGGTCGTGAATAATCTTCAATTAGGCCGTGTATTGACTGGTGAACAAAAGCTTAATGTACCGATTAAATCGATGATGTGCTGGAATACGAATCCTGTGACGCAATCGACAGAATCAGAAAAAATTCTAGAAGGTTTAAAGCGTGAGGATTTGTTTTTAGTTTCCGCAGAACATTTCATATCTGACACGGCCGCGTTTGCCGACATTCTCTTACCTTCCTCGATGGGGGCTGAGCAAGAGGATATTATCCTCTCTTGGGGACACTTGTATCTGACCTACAATGCAAAATGTGTTGAATCACCTGGAGAGTGTATCCCTAACAATGAGATTTTCCGACAACTAGCAAAACGTTTGGGTTTTGAGGAAGATAACTTTAAGTGGAACGATACCGAATGCTTGGAGCATTATATTGACTGGGATGCGCCTGCCTGTGACGGGATCGATTTGGACTACTTAAAAAAACATGGTTATGCACGACTTAATGTTGGTACCAAGGATAACCGAGCGCCGCATAAAGAGGGTAACTTCCCGACCCCTTCAGGCAAGTGCGAGTTTCGCTTAGTGGGGGCAAAGAATTTTGTTGCTGGCCCATTTAGACAAATGTACGATGATTTCCAACCGGGCGAGGACATTCCGGAGCTGCCAGATTATGTCGCATCGAGGGAGACAGCCGAGGCCAATCCAGCCTTAGCAAAAAAATATCCTTTAAATATTCTTGCACCAAAAAGTCATGGGTTCATTAATTCAAGTTACGCCAACATGGAGCAAAAATTAAAAGCGCAAGGCGAACAATTTGTTTTAATTAGCCAGGCCGATGCCATGGACCGTGGTGTCAATGAAGGGGATAAAGTAAAGGTGTTTAACGATCGCGGATCGTTTGAAGCAGTGGCGCGCGTAACAACAGATGTCAACAAAGGTGTGGTTGTTACCACGCTAGGTTATTGGCGGCAGCATAACAACGGGGTGGTTAACTCGGTGAGCTCAAACG
>Ga0255775_1000130_pt1 | contig 71826 bp, 69 predicted proteins | sample 011ome_26_FD_179973 | JGI IMG/M metagenome (GOLD analysis project Ga0255775, IMG submission 179973) | Coastal salt marsh microbial communities from the Groves Creek Marsh, Skidaway Island, Georgia - 011511BT metaG (version 2) | ecosystem: Environmental > Aquatic > Marine > Intertidal zone > Salt...
TGAAGACGTTCAAAATATGATAAGAATAGTGGAAGAATTTATTATTACCAAAAAGTTGGTTTGCTACGGAGGTACTGCTATTAATAATATCTTACCGGAAAACGCGCGTTTTTATGACAAAGAGGCAGAAATACCTGATTATGATTTTTTCTCATCAACCGCAATGAACGATGCAAAGGAATTAGCGGATATATATTTCAATAATGGATATACAAATGTGGAGGCAAAAGCCGGCGTACATTACGGGACATATAAAGTATTTGTCAACTTTATTCCTATTGCGGATATAACACAATTGCCAAAACCGTTATTCAATTCAATTAAACGCGATTCACTAAAAAAATCAGGCATTCATTATACTCCTCCCAATTACTTGAGAATGTCAATGTATTTGGAATTGTCTAGACCCGATGGAGATGTATCTCGATGGGAAAAGGTATTAGAGCGATTGAATCTATTGAATAAATATTATCCATTAACGACTTCTGGATGCGATGATATCGATTTTCAAAGAAAAATGGAGACGAATATGACGGAACAAGAACAAATTTATGTAATTACTAGAGATGTGTTTGTGGATGAAGGCGTTGTATTTTTCGGTGGATATGCCAGTGGGCTATACTCAAAGCATATGAAAAATGGCAATAAACACGAATTACAAAAAATACCGGATTTTGATGTTTTATCTGAGGACATAGAAAAGACTGCTTTACTATTAAAAGAGCAATTAGAAGAGAATGGAATCACAAACATTAAGATAAAACGAAATGATGCTATTGGTGAAGTAATACCTGAAAATATAGAAGTATCTATCGGCAAATTGGATATTATAGCCATAATACATAAACCGATTGCCTGTCATAGTTATAATGAAATCACCATTCAAGATAGAATTGTCAAAATAGCTACTATTGATACTATAATGAGTCTGTATTTGAGCTTCATTTACGGTGATAAGAAATTACACGATATCAGATTATTATGTATGGCTGAGTATTTATTCAACATTCAAGAAAAAAATAAACTAAAACAAAAAGGTATTTTAAAGCGTTTTACGAACCAATGTTATGGTAAACAGACAACCATAGAAGACATTCGGTCTGAAAAAACTCAGAAATTTAAAGAGTTGAAGGGTAAGCAGTCAACGACGGAATACCAGGAGTGGTTTCTGAAATATACTCCAGGTGAGGGACAGAACGTTTTCAAGGAGAAAAAGAAGATTAAAAAAAATACGTCCAAAACAGTAAAGAATAAAAAGAAGACGGGCTCGGAAAATAAAATATTGAAACTATTCGGACTATAGACTAATCAAAAAGTTCGTGAGCTTCGTAATTGTATAATAGATGCTACCGAATATCCAACTTTTAAACACTAAACCGTAAAAATTAAAATTGCCATCATCATTATAAATGGATAAGAACGAGAACCGTTTGAATATATATGCATTTATAATGGGGAGTTGAAACAAAAAGAACAATATACTTACAAAAATAGGGACCTGTAAATCACTTAGAATATCATCTATTTGTTGATTGCGTCCGTTCTCTCTTTCGTGCTTCTGTATATTCTTATCGGTGAATTCTTCATACTCTCTAACATAGTCATTCGACACATTTCCTTGGGGTATATAATTTGGTTGAATTTGTTCGTCTTGGGCGTATTGGGTAGTATCTTGTTGTATATGACGTGATGGTAGACGCTGTTGTTGGGAAGGCATTATCATTTCGCGTTGTTCTTCACTTAAATATTGTGGAACTTGTTGAGTAGCAGTGTTATTAGAAAGGACTTCTTGCTGAGGACTTATTGGCTGTTCCGGATGCGACATTATTGGATTTTGGTCCGACACACCATATGGGTTAGGATGGACGTTGATAGGCGTATAATTATTGGGTAGTTCCGATGGTTTTGTAGGTTGTTGTTGATTTGGCGGTAGTTGTTGTTGACGTTGTTGCATATGTTGCGAATTCGGGTCTGGCAAATCTGAAATTCGGGTAGTTGTATTCTCCATTACTATACAATATGATATAAGTAAGATTGTATAGTTTTACGAATGACACTAAATAATCAAGGGTTTAGTTGACTATTTGCGGTGTATCAGATACACTAATAACGCGCTTTGTATTGTCACATTTAGAAGAGGTTGTCGTATATTTGTAACATTTATCATCATGCTTAAATATTTTGTCTTCAATTTCACTAATAATTGGTCCGTTGAATTTTAGACAGTTCTTATCAGTACACGCCTTTCTAAATAAAGTAGCAAGCCCTAAACCTAACAGGATAGATATAAAGTTTTGACCCATTTCGGTATGTAGTAAACGCTGTAGATTCATAATATACATTACGTTCATATAAATAATTTTTCAATATGTTATACCTGGTAGTATTAGCTTTGGACCGGTATTTTTGTTATTTCTGCCTCGTTCGTAGGACAAGCGACTTCATTCTGCTTGAATTGGAAGCACGTATCCGTCTTATCTTTGTACTGCAGAACTTCTATGTTCTCAGGAGTAGGATACACATAAATCTTACGCGTATCAGGCATGGTGATATACACGGCAAATAGTCCGAATGCTAAACTAATTATAAAAACGTTTAATTTGATATACTTAAAAATTCCCATTAAATTAAACTATACGCAGATAAAAAATATTTCCTATACTTTACTTTACTTCTTTCCTTTCTTCTTCTTCTTCTTAGGTTTGTTGGTAGATGACGCTTTTTTCATATCATCTTCTTCGAATTCTTTCAGTAAATCGGGATGGATAAATGACTTTTCCTGCGAAGATTCTCCGTCCAACTTAAACACCATTTTGTTTCCGTCTTTTTGTTCTAAAGAGTATTTTGCCATTAATTTTTCCTGTGCGTCTATTCGTTGTTGGACCAAAGCAGCTTCTTCTCTTGCCTTCTCAAGCATTTTGTCTTTCTTAGCAGAATGGCGATTCATCATGTCTTCTTTTAGTTTGGAGGATTTTACCATACGGTCAATCGCATTGGTATCCATTTTCATATTTTTACCCATAGCACCCATACCTTTTGCCATTTTTGCGAACATCTCTGACATTTCAGCTCCGCCATTTGACTCTTTCATTTTTCCAAGAAGGTCACCTGCTTCTTTCATTATTTCTTCACGAGATATTTCGCCACTTTTCATTTTTGCGTCCAATTTTCCAGTTACAGACTTCATTAAACCCATTATCTTCGTAGGATTCTTCATCAGCTTTTTCATAACGTCTTGAGGACTTGCGTTTTCAGCATTATCTCCCAATAATTCAGTAAAATCCCCGGAGATTTCCTCTGCCATTTCTTTGGCGAGCGAACCAATCTTACCGTTAAATAGAGTATGTAAATGTTCCTGCATATTTTCCATATTGGGCATACCATTCATATTAAATGGATTTGACTGTCCTTGTTCGGTAGAACTCGGTTCGTCCGCATTTTCATTTTTACCCATGTCTTTAAAAAAGTCAGTAAGACCCTCCATGGTCTCGCTCAATTTCGACTGTAAATCGTTTTCGTCAATTCCTTCAAACATATTCATAGAATCCCCAAATGTGCTCTTGTCTTTGACACTGCCTACTACGGTAAACATGATTAGCTGCAAATATTTCCAAATCGTTTTACGAATGTTTTCGGTAACACCCTCGGAATGATAAAGCATCTTAAAATCCACATTCGGTAAAAAATTAACATTCATTTCTTGTGTATCCGCAAAAATATCTGCGTTTTGATACAATATATCAAAAAAACGTTCCGGATATACCTGCATACAATGTTTATACAACTCATCGCGTGCGTTATTATCAATAGCACCGGTTAAGTTCGTCCATTTATCAGAATATTCAGGAAATGTCGTGGATAGGTCATTTGTAAAATCATTAATTACCGTCACAAAGTTAGTGGGAACTTCCAAGCTATCTGTCATCGTATTTATAATATGTGTAAAATCTGTTTAACTTGTTTTCGTGTAAATTACTTATGGATGTGACTGTTCGAATTGTATTCTTCTAATATATCAATTATGTGTTTTCCTCCTTTCTCTTTTTCTATGGTATTTTCTAGTTGATTGGGTTCAGCATATGGTCGTGTCGCATTGCTTCTGCGAAGAATGGGTGGTTTTATGTTATTACAACTAGGTTGTGTAAGAATAGTATTCTTACTTGTGTATTCTTGCTTGTCACTCATAGGTGTATTCGTCTTAATACAATTTTGAGTATATATAATGTGTATTCAATTTTGTTGCGTTCTAACATAAAAATTGAAAACTTAAAACGTTCCTATTTCATCACAATAACTAAGATAACAATGTCTTCTATACAGATTTATATTCCCCGCATTCTAGGAACAGTTACGGAAACTGAAATCAAATCCGTATTTCCACGCATGGATATAGGGGATGTTGATACAATTGATATGAAATATAAAATAAATGAAAACAAAAAACCATATTATTATGCTTTCATAAATATTAACCTATACTCTACGCCAAGAGCTACTACATTTAAAAATGGCATCATTGAATATGGAATGATACGACTATTGTATGACGAAGAAGCCGCTCAATATTGGGAAATTAAACACCATGTCGACCGAAGTAAGCGTATCAATATTAAACTAAATACGATTGTTCCTTTCTATAAATTCAGTACATTGTTGAAATGTTTGGATATTAATACTGATATTAATACTGATATTAATACAAATACTGATACTTCGACTTCAACTGACGTATACAAATCATATAATATGTGGGATAATTCATTTGATTTATTACATGAACGAATGGTAGATTCACTATGCTAGTTCGTTCGGTGTAAGTATTCGTCATGTGAAGAATATATAGTGCAATAGTATATATCATGGCAAATCGCCTATCTCATAACCTTGAAAAGTTGAAATCTACTTTTCATAATATATTATTATTACGGAATGATGTCACGAAAACGAAAACGCAAATCAACAATAAAATCGCGCAACTAAAAACAATCTATACCGATTTATCCAAAATCACCACAAAAAAGGCTCTTCTATTCAGTTTAGACTCTTTTTTTTTCCAATATAAACTGTTTTCAGTTGAAATGGAAAATATTGATAGAACCCGCATATTATTGAATAACAGAATGTATTGTGATTATTATAAGTTATACACACTTATTATCACCTACATCAAGGATAATAGTGGCGACTTGAATGCTGAAAAATTAGAATTTCGTAGCTTCCCGCCCTATAAAGATTTAGAACCCTTTCAGGAATATAATTTAGATGATATTAAAAACCTTCACTCGGATATTATGAAATATGTTACTTTTTTGTATGATTGTTATGAATTAAATCAGGAAAAAATAACTAAGTATAATCAGAACACACGTATAGGGTTCTCGATATCAAATTTACTGAATACGTTAGACCATGAAAATAGCGCATTAAAACAGCAAATGACTTTATACGTAAACTATTTATCGTTTTTTCATATATCTCAAACAAAACATTTGAAAACATTGTTACAACGTCTTAAAGATTTTGACAATGAGATAGAAGAGAATGTGAATGGGAATCACGCTTATTCAGTAGATGATGTTGAAGAAGCCGATACTCTTCGAAAATTCGATTATAATGAATATGATGAATCGCCGTCTAACACCAATATTGACCCTATAGAACCTGATACTGCCAATTCCATAGAACAAATGGATACGAATATTGATGATAATTCAGTTGGTTCTGATGATAAAATCAATATAACACTAATTCCGGATAACATGGAACAATCCGTACATACAAATAGTACCAGTAATAAGGAACTTACAGAATAATATTGTAATTTACACTTACTAAAAATAGAATATTGTGTAATTGTATAGTATATTTTTAAATGGATACAAATGAATCTACAAAACAACACGTTGATAATGGTTTAGATACAACTGACGATAAACAAAGCATTCATACTAGCGGAAATCCGATGGAAGATAAGGTTCTATGGTCTCCCGACAATGAAAAAATATTGATTGAATGGTGCGATATAGCACAATGTTACAAATGGTTAAATTTTCGTAGCCATACTAAACTTGCTAGTATGCAAGCATGGTTTACTATACCTGCCATCATTTTATCTACTATTACGGGAACCGCATCTTTCGCACAAAGTACACTACCCCCAAACGTTCAAAGCTACGCGCCAGCAATAATCGGTAGTATTAATATTTTAGTTGGGATTTTAACGACAATCCAGCAATATTTAAAAGTGTCCGAAAAAAATGAAGCCCATAGAGTATCGTCCATTGCCTGGGATAAGTTCGCCAGAAATGTACGCATTGAATTAGCCAAAAAACCGGAAGAACGCGATAAAGCGGGGCATTTCATCAAGGCATGTCGTCTAGAATTTGATAGGTTGATGGAAACCAGCCCTTCTATTGAAAATAGTATTGTTAAGGAATTCAAACATAAATTTCAACATAAACCTGGATTTGATAAAGTGAAGAAACCAGATATATGCGATACCATTATTAGTGCGGAAGAAACACGTAATCAATGGTATAAAGAACTCGAAAATGTCATCGATGTTGATGTCGCGGGCGAAGCCGCAATTAAAGAGAGAGATACTTTTATTTTAGAACAACAACGCATCTTGGCTGAACGGAATGAAGAATTAATACGTCACGAAGACATACAACGAGAAATAGAGAACACTAAATTAAAAGAGATACAAGACACAGCTCGCAAAATACGAGAAGACGAGGATGCTTATAATTTACATATTGAGAAAATCATAGAATACATACATGGTTACGAAGAAGTATATGCGAGAAAGCCACTTGAAGAAGACATTGTTAATAATTTTAAACATCTGGTTGATGTAGAGGTGCTTAATAAATTTTTATCTGGTTATATGAAGTAATATCTAATATCTAATATCTAATATCTAATATCTAATATCTAATATACTATCAGTTTGTACTATATTAGATAGGGGAAAATAAACTAATATCCTTTACCGCCCAGCATTCTACGTCGTTATGGGGAAATCGGATTATTGAATTGGTATTCATAGTGTCTACTTCTGACTTTGTGAAATTCGTATGTAAAATATAATTCGCTTGGGTCGTGAATAAACTATATCTATCGTATCCATTGTCATTTAAAAATGGTTTTGTTGAGAACATGGTTATCGTTCCAAATACAGGATGAGTTATTTTATCGGGTAGTAACGACGTATTTAGTCGCTCGGTTGTTTCTATATTCGTATACATATCATTCTCATTTTGACATATATACACACATAGGGGGGATTCGGTTATTACATTGTTCTCGATATATATGTTTTTTATGTATGGATTGTTTGAGAACATACTAACAACTATTTTGCATATAGGTATATTGTTGGCATGCTTCTTGTTTACAATTTCATCTATAATTACCCAGGAAAAATCCTCGTTCTCGGGTATTTCCATGTCAATGATGGATACATCTATGAATACATACACCTTATCCTCCACTTTTACATAGCCTCTATAATATTCATTTGAATTATCATTACTAATACCGAAATTATTTTTTAGATATTGAGAACATTGTAAAGGTAAAGAGGTATCTTCGTCGTATTCAGTGATATTTGAAGACATATCTAATAAATCGTCTTCGCCTTCTTCCTCATCATCATCTAAAAATGGTATAATATCATCGGTTTCACTATCAGAGCTACTCTCGACATCGCTCATGTTCTCTATTGTTGCGTTTTCATGTGAGAATTTCATAATATTGTTGGTATTTGTCATTAAGAATTTAACATAGGGGGTAACACTGTCATCTATGATGGTATATAATACGTAATTGTATTGAGTTTCCGGAGTTATATCCACCACTTTATCTAGTTGTTCATCATTCAAATATCCATATGGGGAAGGGGATATGGAATCATCCAATACAATGTTCTCTACATTCTCTTTTGTATTCTCATATATATCGGGTTTATCTATATCATATACAGTGGTTGTTTGAATTCTCTTCATAAACTTGTTGTTAATTATATTCTCTATTTCTGGCTTTGTTGATATCATCGTATACAATAGAATTTTATATTTTATTGTAGAAATAAACATGTGTAATACATTTGGAAAACCACATAAAGACATTACGCGTAAAGTCATTATAACACCCGTTACTATAGTTACTACTATTTTCTAAATGTCTGATTGTGACAACCACTCTCTCCGTTCATTGAACGATGATGACCGAGCATACATGCTATCAAATGACGACGATAACTATTCGGTAGTCACCGACGACCTTTCTGAAAAGTCCGTCGAGAAGAAGCCCGTTAAACGTGGTCGTAACAACTGGCTATACGACGATGTTAAGTCGTCTGACCCAGGATACCATAGAATCGTCAAGGCACATGACGGCATCAAAACCAAGACCGAAGTATATTCGACACCTTTCACACCATCAACCATGATTCGGGATGCGATTACTGGGTATAAGCATCATGAATATCGCGTTGGTTCTTGGCACGAGGACCTATTTTTTAAGGTAATCGAAACAAGTGGGAATGTAGGGAAAGGTTTATTCTGCCTCTATTATGACAGCCCAGAACAATACGAAAGACATATGAAAGGAACAGTTTCAGACACGGTTAAGAGGACTTGGACTGAAAAGTTTGCCTCGGCACAGGCAAGATTGGAACATTAGCCATAAATCGTATTTAGGAAGTTGAATAAGAATAAAAATGTAACAAATATATAACTAAAAAAATGAATAAAAACATCATATCGTGGACTCATTACATATATGTTACCATTACTGCGTCAGTATTAGCATATGTAACGGTTATGGATTCTTCTAGTGACGACGAACCAGAAGAGTCTGCTATAAGCATGTTACCGAGCATAGACAATACACCAGTGGAAGCGGAACCAGTGGAAGCTGAAGTAGAACCAGTGGAAGTTGAAGTGGTGGAAGCGGAACCCGTGGAAGCGGAAGCGGAAATGGAAGTGGTTAAAGTTGACTCAGTCGGAACATCTGGAGGAAAATTGAAGAAAAAAAAGACAAAGACAAATAACCAAAATAAGAAGGTAAAGAAGACATTGCGTCGTAAGTAAAATATAGTCATTTAATAAATGCCTATATTGAAAGAGGTTTACACTACAGAGCCACCAGAATGTAGAAAGCTAATAAATATGATAACAGATACATATGACATACAAGACATATACATATCATTTGGTGGTAAAATAAACAATAACGACACTTTCAGTCGTCATGATAATAATGGTTCATTCCATGTCATACCATCATTCTTAACTAGTAAAAACACACATAGTTTGATTGTTGTATTTGACCTATTCACTCAACCTGATTATCTCCAATGTTATGAACGCATCCAGTCACATATTACTCCCCATACCCATGTCATATTATGTAACCAATCATGCGAACCACCATTTATTCGTAAATTCGTTCCATATATTATAAATCTTGCACGAAAAATAAAATGTATGCCATCAAATACGGTGCTATGTAATTATGTAAAATTCAAATATCAGACAAATCCCATAGAACAACGTTATTTAGAGGATATACCTACCAATATATATGCTATATTGTTAAATCCACTATATAACGAATATATGGAAAGCTTCTATGAATGGTTTGGTTATAACCTATATTTGTACAACTGTATATACAAATATAAATACTATAGGATGTATCATGGAGCATATAGTTCTCTGAACCTGCTATACGACACTATAAAAACAATTGAGTGTGACAGTTCATACCAACTATGCGTTTCTAATAACAATTGTTTGAATTTTTGGAATTATGTATATGATATTACACTCACGAACGATAAGCTAACCTCAATGTATCAAGACTTTACCGACGATGGAATCATCAAAGTAATTCCATACAGCGTGTAAAAAACTCATGTAAATCGTCCTTGTTTGAATTATTATGAATCTCGTCGGGAATATAACTATCATTATCTTTATGATAACATAAAATAGCAGGAATACCGGCGAACATTTTCTTCGTTTTTAGGAACGCATATACATCAAAATTGTTATCAATATCCACTACCGCACATTGAACGTTGTCGGGCATCTTATTAAATGCTTCCATTACCTCATTTTCTATTTTTTTACAAGGAGCGCACCATTCGGCACCAAATTTAACTATAAACAATCCAGGATTTGAATTGATAAGTTCCATATAATCATTTCGAGATTTGATTTCAGTAAGAAGTGGAAGAGGCATATTCACTATATGAATAGTACCGACATTATTTCTATATGTATTTCGTAAAATCTAATGAAAGAATATTATTGGGTATAGTATAGTATAGTATAGTAATTTCATGTCGATAAAAGAACACAACCTAAATATTCATATGTATTCGCTTGAAGACCTACTTGGGTTGTTCGATTTAACATACAATATTTCCCAGGATGACCTTAAACGTGCGAAAAAGGTAGTATTGCGAACCCATCCAGACAAATCGAAACTTGACTCCAAATACTTTCTCTTTTATAAAAAGGCATTTGACGTGGTAGTTAGGTTCTATGACAACCAAAATAAACAAAATCAGAAAATAACACAAAACAATCTTGCATATACTCCTCATACAAATAATGAAGACGACAACCAAACCACAAAAAAGGTTTCTTCGGTGATTAATGAGATGACAAAAGGTGAATTTCAAGACAAATTCAACGACTTGTTTGAAAAAAACATGGCAACCAAAGTTGACGAAAGTAAAAATGAATGGTTTAAAAATGATGACCCAGCATACACAACTAACCAAACTGTAAATTCAAGCAATATGGGACAAATATTCAATTCGATTAAAGACCAACAAACGGGTTTAGTAAAATATAGAGGAGTTGAGAACATTATATCGAATCGCGCATCTACCTCCAATTTTTATGATGACAATGACGACGACGATAGTTATGTTACGAGCGATCCATTTAGTAAATTAAAATTCGATGATTTACGAAAAGTTCATAAGGACGAGACCGTCTTCTCGGTAAGCGAACGCGATTATCAAAAAGTCACCAAATATTCTTCGGTAGACCACATTATGCGGGAACGAGGACAACAATCCACTGCCCCATTATCAAAACCAGAGTCCGAACGCATGTTAGCACAACAAGACCAGTTGTATCGCGAAAAAATGATGAAAAAAGAATATTCCGCCAACTTACAAAATATGGAATATGAAGAAAAAAATAAATCCGTATTATCCAATTTCTTAAGAATTAGGAACTAAGGTTTCGAGGGAATTAGATGTTGTGGCATACACCATTCCTTTTTCATATCTAGTAACAAATGTTCGGTATCACGAGTAGTATTCTCTATATCACTGTAACTTGTATACTGTGTTACGGTAGGGGGCGTAATCATATACCAAAAATACTGATATTGTAATCGTTGCCAATACATATCAAGTGCATACTTATGTTTTCCTTCTTTAGACAAATCGTTAGTTAATTTAGTCACACTTTCATTAAAATTAGCAAGCAGCGTGTCATACATGTGTTTTTTTACTATATATCCAGTGGTGGTACGACAATAAAACACTCGCGAACAATAGTCTTCTACGATTTGATATGGACGCGCATTATTCCCACCTATAATCAAGACATCCCAATTCATTTTAGAGTTTGTATGGAACTTCTCCAAATTTTGCTTTAACAGCGCGGGGTCTTTAAAATAAATATCATCTTCGCAAATAAAAACATAGTCATAGTCTCTTTTTTTTGCTATTTCTAAACATTTTATATGACTAAGAGTACAACCTATTGCGCCTACGTCTCGTTTAATTGCATTGACTCGTTCTGCTTTTATATTCATTTTTTTAAATTCTTCAGTGACATGTTCTAATCGGTCTTTACGATGGTCTAAGTTGATGAAAAGTGTATTCTTAAATAATTCCATTCTATTTTTAGTACTATGTCATTCGCTTTATACTTTTTTTACTTCATATGATATCCAAATATCATATGTTACCAAATCAAATTACTTCTTCTGCTTGCGAGACTTGTTCTTGCGAGTCTTGCCTCCTACCTTCTTAAACGAACCAAACTCACCCTTCTTGGTCATGTAACCTGCCTTCTTAAGACGGTTCTCCTTCTTGGCAGTCTTGTGCTTGCGTACAGACACAATACGTCCGTGCTTATTCTTCATTAAATCCTTCTTTTCTAAACCTCCGGTTGTCTTGTCGACAGTTCCGTGAAATACTTGAGCTCTTGAACCAACAGTCATTCTATATTCAATACATAGATTTTATTTACGTGTCACTGTCAGTATTTACATCTTCTACTAATACGGTTTCTACTTCTTTTTCTTTTACAGGAGGGTATGTTGGAGTTTCTTCTAAATTAGCATACTTAGAAACGTGATGTTGGGGTTTTTCAGTTGTATTATTTGTATTATTTGTATTATTTGTATTGTTTGTATTGTTTGTATTCATTTTATTCAATATAGTTTCTAAAGTCGTTAATCGTTCATTCGCGCGTTCGAGTTGTTTCGTTAGGTCTACAATATGTAAACGCATTGAATATGTTTCTGATTTTTGTACTTCTAATATTTCAGTAATTTTATCCGGTTTTACGTCTTCATTCCAAGATACCGATTTTCTTTCCGTAGTTCCTTGTAACTCCACGGCTTCCAGTTTAATATTCATATTATCATTATTCGAGGAATCTATATTCAGTTTGTTGGATTGTTGGATAGGTTTCATCAATTCTTCGCGCTCCCGTCTTTCACGTTCTAATAATTCATTAATATCCTTATTCTCGTCATTGGAAGTTTCGCGAAAATCTATCTCTTGAGGGGTTTTGTGATGTAACATAGTATCATATTCTTGCTGACGCATCTGAAATTGTTTATTGAATATTTCTTCTTTACTATCCTTGACTATCGACGGAGTATTGATAGTATTGTTATGAGTCATCATATTCATTGGTTCTGATGGAGTTTGTTGAGAATAATTAGGATTACCATTTTGTGGAGTATATTGAGGATGACTTGGGGTACCAGATTGGGATGTATATTGACTCGAATCATGCGCTGTATAAGTAGGACTTTGGGTATGGACGCTTTGTATCATGCTTGTGAGAACTTCCTTATTCAGATAATTTAATTCATCGGGATTTATTTCCTTTCCTTGTATTTTTGTATAAAAGTTTTCAATGGATTGTCTGAACCAGGATTCCTTTGCTTGTGATGGCTTTGCCTCAAAATACCTTATAATAAATGGGTTTCCATTGATTATATTCCATAATATTTTTTGATTTTCTGGATGAACGAAAAGTGACATTAGATACTATTCCTTATAATATTATCTAACCAGGTATAGTCTTTATTCCTATTTTACACCAAATAACTTATTTACTATTTTGGATATTTTGTGTCTTTACGTGTATAAGAACTCTTTTTAGTTGCTCTCCGTCGCGTTCCTTTTACCTTCTTTGTCTGTTTCTTACTTCTTCCACCCTTAGTATCTACAACTACTTTGGGGGAAAATATATGGTCTATTTTCTTCGCCTTCAAGAAATCATGAATGCTTTTCTTTTTGTCTTCTATCGTTTCATCTTCCGGGTTTTTCTTTACACTAGCCCACTTAATATACGCAAACAATTCATTTAAATAATGGTCTACTTGGTCGCTACTTGTGAATGGCGCATTCTTCGTATCAAATTTTATTTTCATATTGCCTACACGAAACCCTTTACGATTCTTATAGGATGTTGGGTATATTTTCGTGGTAATATTTACATCGTTTGTCTTTTCTGCCTGTTTGTCGCTCATTATTTTATGTTATTTTACTTTACATTATACATATATTTTGTTATTCTTTGAAATATATTTTACGGAAGTTACTCACATAATCATCGGGTATTCTTGCTTTTCTAAACAAATCTATCTTTTCGTCTACCGACTTCACTGGAATATTGTTTATTTTACCCGTTAATAATGTTATTATGAAAAACAAAGAATACATTCCACATTCCGAATTTTCTCGCTGATGACGCACTCTATAATTGTTGTATTCTTTTAACTCTATCGGGGTTTCTAGTTCTCTACAATGTTTCTTTAAACGCTCTATTAATTTCTTTATTTCAGTCGGTATCTTATCACCATTACTGTCAAAGAAAAACACAAACCCATCATGTAAGTCCAGGAACAGCGATACCCAATGTGACCCACCTTCGCTAAATTTGTCTAAATTAAATACCACGCCTATTTTGGTTTTCCCAAGTTTCAAGTATTCCTCGACTTGGTCTTTTGTTTTTAATTTACATAAATCTTCTATGTAGCATATTTCGTCAAAATCGATAGTTGCGGTCTGAATCGCCTTAAATGCCGGATAGGAGTTTTCATATTCTTCAAGCACATTATCGATATCGTGATTGCTTAGCCATTGATTCGGGTTCGTTTTCCACCCTCCCGGCTGTAATGGACGAGGAACAAAAAGATATTTCTCCACCTTTTCGCGATAGATTGGGTCGCTTATTACATTCAACCAACAGTCTTCATGGGAACATGTTCTCAATCTTTTCTTCAAATCTTTCCATATGTTTCTGGGTTTCGTAGTCGTTATTTGATTGTATGGATTATTCTCATTGTAACTTTCTTTGAGGACTTGTAACACATTTTCGGGCAAACAACTTCCGCGTACGACCTTGCTGTCGATTATACTTGGATTGCAGTTCAGTCGACTAGTTTTCGGTAATCGGTTCTTCATCGTATTATTTTTTTTAGTTGATGTCTTATTTTTCTTTGACATATTGGGAGTATACCCTATATTTAGATTTTTACATCCTCGGGTATTTAGACAAATGCGACAGATTTCTACTTCTTTACTAATTTAGTTCCCCAAAATGAAGTTATATCATCCGTCTTTTGATATTCAGGTTCTATTATGTTGTCCTCGTCAGATTCATCTACATTGCCGAACAATACGTCGTCATCGGAATCATTATCATAACCCTTATTCTCGATTTCTTTCATTTTTAAATATCGAAGCAATGTCCGCGAATAGTCATTAAATGAATCATTTACATCCGTTGTTACTTGGGTATCTGGGTCACATAACAGCCGCCTTGTTAAATCCAGGATTTCATTTTTGTGTTTTCTTAAAGAACGTATATGTCGTTGTTCTCGTTGGTATTTTTCAGGGTCTTCAGCTGAAACATATTTCTTATGCTGACTTTTATTCATTAGGAAACTCATTGTAAGTTTGTTTATATAGTCATTATTCTCATTATTCTCATTATTCTCATTGCTATCATTATTCTCATTGCTATCATTGTCACTGTCAACTTCACTCATTCCTATACAATTATATTCTAACGAGATATATTTTCACTTTAGGAATTATTTTTAGTTAGATGAGAACAAAATATTTGACTATAATATAACAATATTAATATGAGCGGTTCATCAGTATTAGGTGGTCCTTACAACGGACATGCATCAAAACAAACAGTGAGTTCTAAAAGAGATAGTGAAAGTGCCATCACACGGAAAGTATTACGTAGCGCATGGAACACACCATATGCTACTGGAACATACGAGGGAGAGAAAAGAGTTACTACCCCTTTTAGAGCAGTAAACAATTTAGGTGATTTTTTAGGTAGAAAGAACTATTCTTGTGGAGGTCCAAAACAAATGACCTTTACATGTGACAATAGTAATGTTCCCGGTTCATCCACGAATGTTAAGTTCGTACCTGATTCTTCTGACTATATTCGCTTCAAAAAACAACAAGCTATGAATCGCAACTACAATGATTCCGCACTTTAATTTTCCAGTCGCAATAAATTCTATAATAAGTGTATAGAATTTGTAAAATGTATAAGATGAAATGGACTATCCAAAACAACAACAATGCGGTTCTTACTGCCGAAAACGCGATGCCATTAAAAGATAACACTAGCAACAATGAAGGTAGATTTCAGATGGACCGCAAAACATTTGTGGAAACCATACCCAGTGGTATACCTACCGAAAACAAATGGATGGGGGAATCCAGAGATGCTTCGGATGTTATGCGTAGACGTCGGGCGGGAGCTATAGGGAAAGGTTCGTTCAATGAAAACAACCAACAATTCTCTTTCACCAATCCAAATGATATGTTGTCTCGTAATAATGCATTACGTAGAGTTCGCGCTGGTGGTTCAGTAGCTCCAGCAAAAAAGGGCGCACGAAAGTAATTTGTCAATTGTGTAATTGTATTTTTTTCACTTGATACACTATAAGACACGAAATGTATAATTATTTAGCTGAATTTTTAGGGACAGCATTCTTTGTTTATGTTGTATTAGCTACCGGGAATCCTATTGCTATCGGAGCAGCATTAACCTTAGTTATTGTAATGATTTCACCTATTTCCGGAGCATATATTAACCCGGCTATTAATATTGTTATGGCTGCCGCAGATAAATTACCTACGAATGAAATTGTACCCTATAGTTTAGCACAAATATTCGGTGGATTGGTCGCATTGGAAATATATAAGCGATATAAGTTATAGTTCAATAGTGGTGTTAGTATGAGTAATACCACTATCCTTATTTATTGATGTTCTATCTAACGCGTTTAGAAAGTCATCGATACTAGTGATATGTAAAATTTTCGTATCTGTTGATTTGGAATCAGTACATATACACACGCGTATACATATGTATACTAACATTACAAACATGACGGTTAGTAAACACAAGATTACGATTATCAATACGGGGTCCGACATTTTTTAGTTGTTAATGATTTGTGTGACAAGTTTCAATTTTCAAATATGTCCGACGAAAAATTGAAAACTTATTTCACATATATTTGAAAGCATCATAACCTAACGAACATCTGTTTCGTACAATTATTCAATATGACACGTAATCTAGTCTATGCTCCTGGTAAAGATAAAACATTACCATATGACCTTCAACGACACATTACTACAAAGTATCTTACTAAACAAGAGAGAAATCAATATGTTATCGACAAATTTAATTCTGCACGTGGACTAGCTGAATTTAAAAAGAACCTATCTTCTCTACCCCCTGATACTCGCGTAAAACTCTTTGTAAATGGAATTTATAATAAATTTAATAATTTGATTAACACATACTCATACGGCAAAGATATGTCTCAAATGGCAAATCCACGTTGCGGACAAATTATCCTTATACGTACTTATACCTATCAAATAATCAGAATCAACTTAGATACTATTTATTATGGTTATCATCTTGCTGGTAGTAATCATAATGAAACTCCATCATTTACAATGAATGGTGGTAATAATATATTCCTTCAGGATATTAATATAAGATATTGTCCGACAGAAGGGCACTCAGAGTTGACTCAAGACATTCGCGTAGAAGATTTTGAAATGTTAACTCGTATATTATTTAAAAGACTAAAGTCACCGACTAAGAAATTTACCGAAGAGCGTAATAAAATTCTATATGATTTTGTGTTAATAGTTCAAATGTTAGCTACCAAATATACTAAATTAAAAGAGCAAGAAAAGAAAGACAAGTTGGCTGCCAAGGAACAGGCACAGAAGGACAAGTTGGCTGCCAAGGAACAAGCACAAAAGGACAAGTTGGCTGCCAAGGAACAAGCACAGAAGGACAAGTTGGCTGCCAAGGAACAAGCACAAAAGGACAAGTTGGCTGCCAAGGAACAAGCACAAAAGGACAAGTTGGCTGCCAAGGAACAAGCACAAAAGGACAAGTTGGCTGCCAAGGAACAAGCACAAAAGGACAAACTTAACCAAAGGAGAGAATTGGCTGACATGCGTATCCAAGAGAGAGAAATGAAAAAATGTAATCGAGCTATCATGTAAAATATCTAACTACACCCACTTTGAAAATGTCAAACTACAATATTTGACATTTTTTATCGCGACTTTTGAATCATTCTATATAAAATAAATAACCCGACAATCGACAATGAACTCACAAACATGATGTTAATATGCCCTTGAAAAATTTCATTTATATCAATACTTTCATCATCACTATCACTATCACTATCACTACCTTCTTCCTCATTTTCCTCATTTTCACCTTCTTGGGGAGATTCACCTGTATCTGCTACTACGTCATATGTATTTGTGTCAGCATTAGCCGTAATCAATGTAGGAAACGCAACCTCAGTAAAACGTACAGTCTGATATTGATATTTACCGTCCATTGGCTTTATATCGTTCATGTTTGTTGAATTTTCGCCTAAATTGGTTTTCTTACTTTCGTTTGTGTTCTCCTTTTTTGGTGTGTTATCAATATAATCATTCATTTATACTATACTATACATTATGTTCTCAAATAAATATTCAAAGGTATAAAGATAATCCAATATGGTTAGTATACCAAACCCTTACTATGTGTGGAATTTTTACATTATTAAACAATAATAACCATATCCCACAATCCATTATTCAATCTTGTTTTGAGAATGGTAAAGGAAGAGGACCTGAATTCTCATCATTATCTCATTGTGCGATTAAGGCACAATTAGGCTTTCATCGGTTAGCTATCAATGGATTAAATGATGGAGCCAATCAACCGATTCGTATTCAAAATATTTCTTTGATTTGTAATGGCGAAATATACAACTACAAAGAGTTATATAAAACTATCAACGTTTCCCCTACAACTGATTCCGATTGTGAAGTTATTATTCATACTTACTTAAAATATGGCATAGAACAAACATTGCGTATGTTAGATGGGGTGTTCGCATTCGTATTGGTCGAGACTAGGTTTAATGCGCCCTCCAAAATATACGTAGCAAGAGACCCCTATGGGGTTAGACCATTATACCAAATGAAACCCATATCGCGGTCAAAGAGTTCTAAAAATCACTTATATGGATTCGCTAGTGAAATTAAAGGATTATATGATATTTATGACTACATCAAATCAACTAACATCAATAAACGAACAATGGACCCAGACCAAGCATCTAAATATCCAGACTGTAGTATAGAACAATTCCAACCGGGTTCATTCCATTACTATGAACTCCCACAAGACACACGCGAATCATGGAATTTTATATCATCACAACAATACCATTCTCATGGCTTTCATAGTAACATGTATACGAATCGTGTAAATACATGCACTATTTTCAAGGATATACGTAATTATCTTACTAATGCAGTTCATAAACGGTGCTCCACTACAGATAGACCCATCGCATGTTTACTTTCGGGCGGTCTTGATAGCAGTTTAATTACAGCTATTGTAAATGATTATCACCGGAAAAATAATCTATCCGTACTTGAAACATACAGCATCGGGATTGAGGGGGCTGATGATTTAAAACACGCAAGAATAGTAGCGGATTTTCTAGGAACAAAGCATACTGAAATCGCGTTGAGTGAAGAGGATTTTATTAATGCTATACCGGAAGTTATCAAAGGAATTGAAAGTTACGACACAACTACAGTACGTGCAAGTATTGGTAACTGGCTTATTGGTAAATATATAGCAGAGCATAGCGAAGCAAAAGTTATATTCAATGGAGACGGTTCCGACGAATTATCAGGTGGGTATTTGTATATGGGAAGCGCACCCGATGAAGTTGAATTCGATATGGAATGTAGACGCCTGTTACAATATATACATACGTTTGATGTCCTACGTTCAGACAAATCAATATCATCTCATGGTCTCGAACCTAGAACACCCTTTTTAGACCGCGAATGGACCGAGTACTATTTATCTATACCCGCACATATTCGATTTCATACCAATGAGAAACTTCCTGAAAAATACCTTATACGTAAGGCATTCTCGAAAGAAGAATATGCTAAGTACAACGAGAAACCTTTACTTCCAGACAGTGTATTATGGAGACGCAAAGAAGCGTTTAGTGACGGGGTTTCTAAACAAACACGTTCATTATACCAAATTATTCAAGAACATGCTGACGCAAAACTGGGTGAGGACAGTGATTTATTTCCATTTTCACATCTACCACCCCAAACTACAGAACAAATATACTACCGGACCATTTTCGAACAACATTATGCCGGATTAGGACCCATTATACCCTACTTTTGGATGCCAAAATACATTGACGCAACCGATTCCAGTGCACGAACATTGAGCGTTTACAAATAAAAATATAAGTATTTTTCATATATTTTTATTCTATTGCCTTTGTTTTGTCGATGGTTACTTCTTTGAGAACATTCTTCATCACTTTGTCTTCAAATGACTTTGTTTCTTCTTTTCCGTATCCACCTAAGGATGCCTTGGAATATTTGAAGAAATTTTCATAGTTTTCGGTTCCCATGATACCCACGTCCGGCGTTGAATCATACCATACTGGACGCATTCGTTCGTTTTTGTAGGCTACTCCTTTAACCGCCTTACGCAACTTGGTTTTATCGTCGTCTTTCTCCCACTTGTCGTCATCTTTGATGTATACAGTTTCGCGTTTCAAATCCGTACAATGGAGTGGACGGTCATGGATTTCCATTTCATTTATACGTTCTACGATGATATTGGAAATGCCATCTACGAATCCACGTTCTCCGGTTTCTATGAAATCCTGTATGGATATGTTGATGGATTTTACAAAGTCCTTTAATGTCATCGCATTCTTACATTTCTCATTCAAAAATACATTTAGATTGAACTTATTGTTACTGTTTATGTTCGTGTTATTATTGTTTACAGTATTATTACCCATATTCTTTGACATCTCCTTTATAATTTGCTGGAATTCACGACGTTCTTCCAATATAAGGTCCTTAAATTCTTTATTCTGTTTCAGTAATTCAACTACCAATGACGGATTCTCAAGTATTGTAGCAGCATTTGTTTGGGATTCATTCAGGGGGTCTTCATTTGAGGGGTCTTCATTTGTGTGGTCGTCATTCTCTTTATGTGTTTTACATGTTCGTTTATGATTGCATAAACTGGACATGTGTTTGTATTTTCTTCCACAATCGCAATTATACACTTTGGCGACTTTTGGTGAGAAGTTATTCGGATTTATTAGTATTTGGTGTTTACGTGTAGATAAATGTTTATTAAAGTCACTTTGTTTACTACATGAATAGTCACAATTTTCACAATTAAATTTTAGGCGATTATTGGCGAGTTTAGTATTAGGCATAATTCGTATACAATACTAATATATAATTCGCCTAAATCGTTTACCGCATAATATACTTAATTTTTATGGTAAGACAAATAATACAAAAATTACACAAATAACTGCATATACGTCTAAATCGTATTTTTAGAAAACCCGTTTTAAATTCTCCGTTGAGTATTTTCATTTTGGACATTTATTTTATGTCCAATTTTGAAAACCTTTGCCATTTCTTTTGTGCACTTTTTATACATTTTTAGCGTAAATTATGTAAATTAGATTAGATTCTTCAACTGTTTGGGTATTTTCTTGTGTTTTTTATACAGTTGTAACATTTCGCCATTGTTGTTCGCCATCAAGTCGGTAATAAGGGCAGTTGGCACATCAATATTAGGGTATTTTTTGAATATAATTTCAACAATGTGTTTATAATCTTCATTATAACTTTTATTCCATGATAACTCATATAATAAGCTTTTTCCCGAACTTTTTTTTACATTGGGGTCAAAATCCTTATGACGAACTATATCGACAATCTTTTGTAATCTATCTGTTTTATCTGCGTTTGATTCGCCATGTCTGAATCCGATGTAACGGAATACTTCGTGGCTATCAAAAGGCATAATCTTTTTACAAGTTTCTGTAATATCCTTTCTACAAATAGGACATGTTGGTTTGTCTTTGTTGCCTTTACACCAACCAATCAAACATTTTTTATGGAATTTATGTTTACATTTGGTAGTGATATTTCCAGATACAATTCGGTCTAAGCAAATGGAGCAGGTTTTATCTAAAACACTTTCACAATTACCGGTTTTCTTATTTTTGCGGGTTCCGTTTTTACAACGAGTACGTTTACGAGTAATAGAAGCCATCTATCTATCTATCTATCTATATATACATATAGTATACAAAATTCGTGAGGGTTATTGATATTATTTTGATAAGATAACATCAATTAGATTGTATGAGTATACTTACGCTCTTATTTTCAAAGGTTCGGTAATCAATCGCCCATCCATATCTGTGATATAAGTTTCTTTTGCGTGTTTGTCTTGGCGTTCGCCAATTACAAGATAACTGATTAATGCGGTAGATTCCGTATTTTGACATTCGATTGTTAATATGTTTCCTGTGACTTTACCACGTACATTATCCCAATCGTCTTCATTTGTGGTGAATACACTGAGGTCGCGATTTAATGCGATAAACGTACCTTCTGTCATATTGAATTGGGTATCTAAGTTGATTTCAGCTAAGCCATTTACGAGATGGACGTGTCCTCTGTAAATATTATCCATACGTGGACCTTCAATAAAACTATGGACTAAGTTGTGTGTATCTTGTTTTTCAGGTAATGGATGGTCTATTTTGAACGTACCCGAACCTTTTGATAAAGTACCTGTAACAAACAAATTATCTAATGCGAGTGAGGTTACCGGCCTTGGTAATTGATAAACGCGAACATGACCGGTAGAACTGTTATTACCCCATGCCCCAATAGCAACGGTTAAACCATCCGCACTTAGTGACACAGACCAACCTGACCGGTCATTTGTTGCTTCCCCGTCAATATCGTGTCCTAACCGGTTCCATCCGACAGGACCGAAAGTATTCAATGATTGGACGTCATCCGCAGTGGTTTTAGTAGAGTCATATTGATAAACCCGAACATGACCGGACAAACTGTTATTACCATATGCCCCAATAGCAACAATCGAGCCATCCGCACTTAGCGACACAGAATAACCGGAGCTGTCATTTGATGCTTCCCCGTCAATATCGTGTCCTAACCGGTTCCATCCGACCGGACCGAAAGTAGCCGATGATTGGACGTCATCCGCAGTGTTTTTAGTAGAGTCATATTGATAAACCCGAACATAACCGATATAACTGTTATTATAGGCTGCCCCAATAGCAACGGTTAAACCATCCGCACTTAGCGACACAGATATGCCGGACCAGTCACCTGAATTTTCCCCGTCAATATCGTGTCCTAACCGGTTCCATCCGACCGGCCCAAAAGTATTCAATGATTGGTCGGTAACCGGATTGGTTTTAGTAGAGTCATATTGATAAACCCGAACATGACCGGTATAACTGTTATTACCCTGTGCCCCAATAGCAACAATCGAGCCATCCGCACTTAGCGACACAGAATAACCTGACCGGTCGCTTGATGCTTCCCCGTCAATATCGTGTCCTAACTGGTTCCATCCGACAGGACCGAAAGTATCCGCAGTGGTTTTAGTAGAGTCATATTGATAAACCCGAACATGACCGGTCTGACTGTTATTACCGTATGCCCCAATAGCAACGGTTAAACCATCCGCACTTAGTGACACAGATTGACCGGAATAGTCACCTCCCGCTTCCCCGTCAATATCGTGTCCTAACCGGTTCCATCCGACCGGACCGAAAGTCGCCGATGATTCGACGGTATCCGCAGTGGTTTTAGTATATTCCCGTTGATAAACCCGAACATGACCGGTACCACTGTTATTCTGGCGTGCCCCAATAGCAACGGTTAAGCCATCCGCACTTAGTGACACAGATTCACCGGAATAGTCACCTCCCGCTTCCCCGTCAATATCGTGTCCTAACCGGTTCCATCCGACCGGACCGAAAGTAGCCGAATTTGGGTCGGTATCCGCAATGGTTTTAGTAGAGTCCCGTTGATAAACCCGAACATGACCGGTAAAACTGTTATTCTTGTATGCCCCAATAGCAACAATCGAGCCATCCGCACTTAGTGACACAGAAGAACCGGACCAGTCACCTGAATTTTCCCCGTCAATATCGTCTCCGAGCTGTGTCAGAAGGGAAGTAAAGGCACTTTGGGTTATTTGCGAAGTCCCCACGGTTAATCCATTGGAAACTGTTAATGAATTAACATTCAAAGCCTTATTAAACGAAACATCGCCTCCAACCGATAATCCAGCATTAAGACTTAAATCACTATCGGGGTCAACACCACCACCACCACCACCATCAGCAATGGCAGTAGTAACGAAAGCGGTGGTTGCCAATTGGGTAGTATTGGTTCCACTTGTGGCTGTTGGACCAGAAACGGTTCCTGTAACATTCAAATTCTTACTTAAAATCAAATTGTCACTGATATTTAAATAATTTTCAAGTTGAATTATTCCCCCCATATCCCCATGAGCGCTACATCTATAATATAATGTATCTGGAGCGTTATCTGGAACTATAAAGTCAATAATTCCTGTAGTAGCACCATTATTGGTAATTCCATCATTATATACATTAGCCGCATCGTAAGCACCTCCATTATCTGTAGTTTGAATATAAAATGGATGCGAACCAGTAGAACCATCATTTACGTCCAAACTATATTTTAATCCACGGTATAGAATTATCGTATCTTGTAAAACACCATTTATATAGTATTTATTACCTGATGCTGTAATTACAAAGGTTTTATATGTGGTGTCAGCTAAATTATTGTTATTCTTTAAAGCAGTAATGTTAATGGATTTATCTGGAATAGTTATATTACCACCAACCGATAATCCGGCATTTAAGCTTACATCACCCCCGACGGATAATCCAGCATTAAGACTTAGGTCGCTATCTGTATCTACACCACCCGCTGCAACGGCATCCGTAACGAATGCGGTAGTTGCCAATTGGGTAGTATTGGTTCCACTTGCGGCTGTTGGTCCCGAAACGGTTCCTGTAACATTTAAATTTCCACCTACTGATAATCCATTATTAAACGAAACATCGCCATCCACTTCAAGTTCACCTTGTATGGTAGTATTACCAGTAGCACTAAGGTCTTGTATAGTAACATGACTATTAAAAGAAGAATCTCCAGATACACTTAGACCACCATTTAAAGAAATATCTTCGGTAACAATTGATGTGTATTCATTGACGGTGGTGTTTATAATTTCGGTTGATTGGTTTTTGAAAACAGATAAATTACCATTAATGGCTAAATTTCCGCTAATATCCACGTTAGCATTCATCGATACATCATCTCCCAAGGTCGTTTTTTTAGTAACAGTCAAATTATCATTGACAACAATTTCAGTAAAAGTAGATTTACCTGTAAAAGTAGCGTTACTAATATCGGCTTTCAAATTGAGAGAAGCATCAACGTAATCAAGATTCGCTTTAAGAGCAATAGCATCATTGGTGGCTTTCATATCGGCTTTCAAATTGAGAGAAGCATCAACATAATCAAGATTCGCTTTAATAGCAATATCGGCATTGGTGGCTTCCATATCGGCTTTCAAATTGAGAGAAGCATCAACATAGGTCAAATCGGCTTTAAGAGCAATATCAGCATTGGTGGCTTCCATATCGGCTTTCAAATTGAGAGAAGCATCAACATAGGTCAATTCGGCTTTAAGAGCAATCGCATCATTGGTGGCTTCCATATCGGCTTTCAAATTGAGAGAAGCATCAACATAATCAAGATCCGCTTTAAGAGCAATATCAGCATTGGTGGCTTCCATATCGGCTTTCAAATTGAGAGAAGCATCAACATAGGTCAATTCGGCTTTAAGAGCAATCGCATCATTGGTGGCTTCCATATCGGCTTTCAAATTGAGAGAAGCATCAACATAATCAAGATCCGCTTTAAGAGCAATATCAGCATTGGTGGCTTCCATATCGGCTTTTAAATTGAGAGAAGCATCAACATAATCAAGACCCGCTTTAAGAGCAATATCAGCATTGGTGGCTTCCATATCGGCTTTCAAATTGAGAGAAGCATCAACATAGGTCAAATCGGATTTAAGAGCAATCGCATCATTGGTGGCTTCCATATCGGCTTTTAAATTGAGAGAATTATCAACATAATCAAGATTCGCTTTAAGAGCAATCGCATCATTGGTAGTGTTCTTATCGGCTTTCAAATTCAAAGAAGCATCAACATAATCAAGATTCGCTTTATTCTCATTATCTCCAATAATAGCAGATATAGGAATAGAATTCTCGGGATATTGAGCGTAAAAGTTACCACAAACGTCAACGCGACCAGTAGAGTTGAAACTGACATCCCCATTTACATACATATTACTACGTACGTTGAGGTTTTGCGAAACATCTAAAAATCCATTCACATAGGTTTTCCGTAGAATATTCGAATTAATAGAAGAATCATACCACGTATTCATAATGTATGATTAGTATAATAAATAATCATAAATTATATTGGTTACACTGACTAAATAAGACCATTTAGAAATCAGATTTAAATTCAAAGACGTCATCATCAACCGTTTTATTAGCTAATGCGTATTCAGCATTTGTACGCTCAAAGAAGTTCACTTTCGACTCAACGCTAATGAGCTCCATGAAATCAAATGGATTCGACGAATTATAGATTTTGTCATAACCCAATTGTAGACATAATCTATCGGCAACAAATTCAATATATTGGCACATAAGTTTTGTATTCATTCCAATCATACGGCAAGGAATAGCTTCTGTAATAAATTCCTTTTCGATGTCAACCGCTTCTTTCACAATATCATAGATTTTGGTTTGAGAAAGACGATTTTCTATCTTGGAGTAAAGCAAAATAGCGAATTCGGTATGTAAAGCTTCGTCCCGTGAAATAAGTTCATTTGAAAATGTAAGTCCAGGCATAAGACCACGTTTCTTAATCCAATAAATAGCAGCAAATGACGATGAAAAGAAAAGACCTTCTACAAGTGCGAATGCGACCAGACGAGTTGCGAAGTCACTGGTTTTATCATCTAACCACTTTTGAGCCCAGTTAAATTTCTTAGAAATACAAGGATAATTTTGAGTGGCTTGGAATAATTTGGTTTTCTCAGCACTATCTTTGATGTAAGTGTCAATCAATATACTATACATTTCAGAGTGAATGGTCTCAATCGCAATTTGAAAAGCGTAGAATGCGCGTGCTTCAGATGGTTGAACCTCGCTCATGAAGCGTGTTCCAAGATTATCAGTGACAAGTGCGTCACTACTGGAAAAGAACGCGAGAATCATTTTTATAAAGTTTTGTTCGTCGGCATTGAGTGATTTCCAGTCATTTAGATCTTGTGCGAGTGAAATTTCTCCAGTGTGCCAAAAAGAGTCAATAGAGCGTTTATACATATCCCATATATCGTTGTACTGAATAGGGAACATAACATATCGGTTTTCATCAGGTTGCAGTAAAGGCTCGTTATGTTGAATGTCGGTCATTGTTGTCTAAATAATATAGACGGCAGATTTTTATTTCCTTTAATAAATGTATTTATGTTAGGGTATTATAGTAACAACTGACAATATATATCAAATTAGTATACGAATATGGAGTGACCCTCAAACAAAATGTAGTACACGTCCAAAAATCAAAGATGTAATAACAATATTGTAGTATTTGTATTGTAAAATAGTAGCGTTTAGTGGTAGTAATAAGTTAGTAAATACCTATACTACGTAATAAAGAGAACTATCGTTTGTCCGCTCGAAATTATTTAAGTGATTATAGTATATTAGACAATAGATAATAGATGAAAAAAGGTTCTTACAATGACATGGAAGACTACTTAGGAGACGATAAGCAGGATAATAAGAAGCGCGGTCGTAAGTCAAAGAAACCAAACGATAAAGAAATGTTGAACGAATATAAGCATGATATAGACCGCGAGACGTCAATCGCAAGACAACGGTCATATTACGAGAATATACACCATTTATCTGCGAATGAAAAGAGTATATTTGAATCAAAATTCACAAGTCCTAAGAATCAGAGTCAAGAATATTACCATAATCAATTGAAACGTAAGAATAAGAAGATTGTTGTAGCAACGGGTCCAGCTGGAACAGGAAAGACATTATTTGCGACAGAATGGGGTGTGCGAAATTTTTTATTAGGTAATTACGAAAAACTGATATTTACAAGACCATCCGTATCTGTCGATGAAGATTTGGGTTATTTACCTGGTACATTAGAAGAAAAGATGGCACCGTGGGTAAGACCTATATACGATATATTACATACATTTATTACCCCGAAAGAGGTAACTACATTATTGGAAGATAAAGTGATTGAAATATCTCCATTAGGTTATATGCGTGGTAGAACATTCAAGAATTGCTGGATAGTTGCTGATGAAATGCAGAATTCAACAATAGCCCAAATGAAAATGTTAATGACGCGATTAGGTGAAAATAGTCGTATGGTAATAACAGGTGATTTAGAGCAATATGACCGCGACCAAGAGGTAAATGGATTAGAAGATTTTTTAGAAAAATTTAAAGGAAAACGTTCATCGAGTATAACAAGTGTAGAATTTCAGAAAGATGATATTCAACGTGAAGAAGTGGTAAGAGAAGTATTGGATATTTATGGCGGAGATATCCCTGCGTGTTATCAATGTGATGAAGGCGACAGTAGCAGCTAAACGAGATAAAGAAGTCAAGAAAATAATTTAGGATGTAAAATAATTTCGGTACATATTCTATAAATGCCATTTAAATTACCAAATTTTGGAAAACTAGTAAAAATGAAGTATAACTTCAATCCAGTTCTTCAGAATCAACTAGTGTTATATCTGTTTTTGTTCATGACATTGACCCAAATCGTGTTATTTGTAAGCAACAATGATACAATGGGAATTGTATTGATGTGTATGGTTGGTTTCTTAACTTCTTTCTTTAGCCGAAATATGATAGTAATTCTTTGTGTAGCGTTAACTGTTACTAATTTGTTAAAGAAAGGTATGAAACAAGTAGGTTATGAGGGATTCGAAGACAACGAAGACGCAGAGGAAGAGGAGGAGGTTGACGCGGAAGAGGAGGTAGATGAAGTTGCTCCCAAAAAAGAGAAAAAGAATAAAAAATCAGCAACGAAAGTAGATGACGAAATGGATGATGCCCCGAATTCAAATGAACTTTCCGACAAGACAAAGGACGAAATGAAACGTCAATTTGAAAAGTTAAAAGAGGAATATCCCGAATTTAACGCATTAAAGGGTGATATTGTAGATGCTATGACAAAAATCGACCCCATATTAGACAAGGCAGAAGCGTTTATGAATAAATACTCAAAATACAAATCACAGAAAAAGTAAGTAATTAGATTCCAATACAAACCTAATATATGTCTATTAATATATATTAGAGTAACAATGTTCGGAGCAGCAATACCATTTATATTGATATTAATAACTTTAGCGATAGGAGCTGGAGAAGGTTTATTTATGATATTTGAAGGCGTCGCACAGGAGTTTATAGAATTCCCCCAAGGTGCGTTTTTGGGTGCTATGTCTGCTGCTAAATTAGCGCATTCAGTAGGAGTATTTGGATTAACAACATTTTTTTGCGGGTTACAGATGATGGAAAATTTTACATCATGTATATTTTATTACCTATTAGAAATTATTGGAAAGATTCTGTATTTTATTCCAATGTTAGTGTTTATGATGTTAGATTTTGTTGGTGGTAAAGAGAATATAGGTAGCCAGATAGAAAGTAAGCTGTGGTCGTTGTTAGAAAAATTAGATAGATTTACAATAGATAGGTTTGGGTTCCATGTAATACACTTTCCTAAGTCTGTTCGTGATAAATGTTATAATTGTCGCAGATTAAAACCAAGTGCGTTCGTAAGGAAGACTGGTGAGTTCGTCCATGATGTAAAGACGGATGTAATCCCATTAACTACGGGTGGATTATCAAAGATGTTCGGTGGATTAGGAAAAATAGTAAATGCGTTTGGCATATTATAATAGTGTGCAATAATATACAAACCAATATGGCAAAAAAATGTGCTCCGGGTGTTATATGCATAGAGAATATGACATTACTACTGATAATAGTCATTTTAATAGGTTTAGGATTCATCTTTTATCAACATTTTATGAATGTTCGGAGAGCAACAAATAAAGGACCTGCTATTTTAGTGCCTCCTCCTATACATCACGCATTAACACCTATGTCTGGTAGAAATGATACGATTAATGACCCCTATGCGCCACCATTAAAAACACATGATGTATATTACCCGCGTGGTTCAAGTGACATTCGAGGTGTGCCTCCAGTAGCAGTTCCGGTGAATATTCAAACGCGCGCAACAAATAGTAACTATCAACAGATGGGTATATTAACTCGTATGGGTAACGACGGAGAACAGAACATTCTTCCTTTAATGGGTAGACGGATAATGACTGGACGCGATAAGTGGCAATTCTATACAATCGCAAATAATGGTAATTTAAACACCAAGTTACCAATTAGTGTGAATGGAAAAAGTTGTACGGGCGAGTATGGATGCGATGACATAAATAATGGGGATGTAGTTTTTGTGGAAGGGTATAACGACACATTCCAAGTTACAATGTATGAAAACAATTTGTTCCAGTATATTCCTAACCTTTAGATAAAGTTTTCAAAATAAACTATATGAATAATCTATATAGTGTATTAACAATGTCAGATTCAAAATCAATATTAGACCCTAATAAAAATAAAGCGTTTGATGATAAATTAGTAATAGACTACCCACGTGTAACATTAAATAAGAACGAAGCAACTTCGCCATCGGATAATCGTGGTGGATTTTCTATATCATATCCGAATACTTCATCTGAAAACAATGTTTTCTATACAAGTAACAAACTTCTTGATAAAACCACCATCTCGTCGAAGTTCATGCATACCTCTATGTCTATTTATAAAACACTCCATTACAATATTAAGGGTATTACAACAACCAATGATAATATTGTAGGCGAATTAATCATAGAACATACGGAAAGCGACCGGTCAAGCCAAAAACTATATTCTTGTTATTTATTAGAAACCAGCTCGTTAGTAATCACAGATGAGAATGTAATTGATAAAATAATATCGATTACGGATCGTCAATCGCCAACAATTGACGCGGATTTAAATGCGATTCTACCAAAACAAGACTCTGGTATTGTCTATATAGACGGAAAAACCGGTAATTACATCTGTGTATTTACAACCCCCATTCAGATAAATACTGCTTCCAAAGACAAAATCGTGAATAATTACGGAAATGTGACAAATTTATTCGAAATTTCTCCAAGGAATGGAAAGTATTTGATTATTCCAGAGAATAACATAGCAAAACGGGATGCTGAAGAGATTTACATAGACTGCAGTCCTACGGGTGCAAGTGAGGAAGAACAGAATACATATAATATTCCGATTAACAGTAAAATGGCAACAGAAACACAAGAGAGCGATTTTATGAAGACAACTGTAAATTATGGTATATTTGTGTTAACGATGCTAGTTTCTTATATTACGGTTCCATTACTTTATAAAAACCTGGTAATTGACGGTAGTAGTATCGCAAACCCGACAGATGACATAGCTCGATTTACACGTATTCGTGCCGCTGACATATTACTCGGTATTAGTATGTTTGCTTTGACCGCAATACTCATAAGTTCTGGTGCTGCTGACGACGATTATAAACTAATGTCAGGGGGTATATTTACCTTTGTGTTTAGTATTTTATCGTATGGATTAATTCAAATAAAGAAGATGGATTTAACATTTATGACAACCACCGTGAAAGGGACGGATGTAAAAAACGACCAAAAATCAGAGGCGGCGGGTAATATAGAAGCATTACCATTTGATGATTTATGGCCTACTATCAATGTAGTCCTATCTACAATGATTAGTTCGGATAGTTTATCGGCTTATTTTGCGGTTAGTTTAATGAGTATAATAATATTAAGTATTCTGTATTTGTTTGGTTCATTTGATTTGGTATCCTATGGAAATTTCACCGGTATTTCCGCAGGAATATTTGTATTAGTAAGTATCATAATCGGAATTAAGAAAAAATTCGAAGCTCAAAAAGGGTAGACACACTACAGGTGAGCCAATTACATCATATATGTAAAGTTATATGATGTAAAACAAGTATCAGAATTAGAATTCTAATTCGAATTCGAATTAGAACATGGATGCACTACCGACGTTATCGGCAACCGGTTTATAGGTGGATGTAGTAAACACGCTGATATCACTCTTTCCTACAGGTGCCATTTCATTGACGACTTCCTCTTCTAAAGAAGTGGTTTTGGTGGGGTTCATTTTCTTCATTTTCTCGTCCTTTCTTGCCTGAGTAGGAGTGTATTTAATCATAGCGGCTTTTCCAGTTGCGTTGCTACTACGACGGAACATTTCATATGCGACAAATACGAACAACACCGCAATTAATGGGTTTGCGTTAAAGAACAAATAGACAGAAAGGATGAAAATACCAATTGTTCCCATGGGAGAATCGACCATATTAGCAAACATATCCGGGAGTTGAACGGGGAGTGCTAAATAAGAAATAAGCGCTACAATAACAGCAGTTTCAACGTTAGTCAGTGAATTCATGAAAGATAAAAACTTCATTTTTGTATAGTATAGAATAGTATTATATTTTTCGCCCGTTTATTCCAAGTAATAAAGTACAAAATTGAAATATCCTAAAGTAACGTTATTATATATAATTCAAATAATGCGTGGTTTTAGACAACCCTATAGAAAAAAACTACCTCCAAAGCCTAAAGTTACAGAAGTAAAAATAACGGATGATTACAAAGAAACTATAAGGAAATCAGCATATCTTGGTAAGAAAGGGTATACGATACCTAAGTCGGCGATTTCAAAAGAAGATGAAGAAATTCTTCGTGATGAATTATATGTAAAACCATTTGTATTTGGTGCGAATCAAAATACAGATGTAGGTGCTTTTCACGTATTTCGTGAAAACGCAAACAAATTTTACATACCAAGGTTTTACGGAATCAAACGTTATGGACTACCAGACAAGTCCGAAATAGAGGAAGGTGATGATATAGATGTTGAGTTTAATAAAACAGTTCGCGATTATCAAGAAAAAATTATAGACGTTTATATGAATTACATAAATACACCTATATGCTGTGGATATGAAATAAATGGAAATGGTGGTATACTCGAGGTTCCCTGTGGTGCAGGTAAATGTCTCGGTTTAAACACCCCAATATTGATGTATAATGGCACTATCAAGATGGTTCAAGACGTAAAAGTTGGCGATGTAATAATGGGAGATGATTCTACCCCAAGAAATGTGTTAACTCTTGCACGAGGAAAGGAGCAAATGTATAAAGTAATCCCGGGGAAAGGGGACCCATATATAGTGAATGAAAGTCATGTATTATCTTTAAAATACAGTTCAACTGTGAATAAACATACACCCAAAGGAACTCTTCGTGATATTTCTGTATTGGATTATTTAAAATTACCAAAATCATATCATGGACGAGGTGGTGTTCTCGTCGGGTATCGGGTTCCTATTACATTTCCCAAAAAAGAAGTTGAAATAGACCCATATTTATTGGGTTATTGGTTAGGTGATGGACGTTCAAATGGAACAGGTATTACAACACAGGAATCTGTTGTATTACACCATTTATCTAATGTATGTTTTAAAAACAATCATCCTACTTTATATTTACAATATACAGGATTTCAGTATGATTATCGTATTAATTCTACTAATAAACCGATAAAAGGTAGTAATGAATTTATGAATTATTTATGTTCATATAATTTAATTAATAATAAACATATTCCTCGCAATTATAAATGCAATGATCGGACTACGCAATTAGAATTATTAGCAGGTATTATAGATTCAGATGGGTCCATCCAGAATAATTGTTATGATATTATACAAAAAAATGAAAAATTATTAGATGATATAATATTTATAGCAAGGTCATTAGGATTTACGGCTTATAAAACAGAATGTAAAAAATCGTGTATGTATAAGAGTGACAAAAAGGAAGGAATGTATTACCGAACCTGTATTCATGGTAAAGGATTAGAAGAAATACCTGTAAAATGTCCCAGAAAGAAGGCTAATCCAAGAGAACAAATAAAAGATGCTTTAAATACACGTATAAAATTAGAAAAATTAGATGTGGACGATTATTATGGTTTTGAAATTGATGGAAATAGACGATTTGTATTAGGTGATTTTACAGTTACCCATAATACAGTTATGTCTTTAAAAATTATATCTAATATTAAAAAGAAGACCCTGATTATCGTGCATAAAGAATTCTTGATGAATCAATGGATAGAACGCATAACTGAGTTTTTACCAACTGCGAAAGTAGGTAAAATTCAAGGAAAGGTATTTGATATAGAAGGAAAAGATATAGTAATCGGAATGCTTCAAACGTTATATGATAAGGATTTAGGTGCGAATGCATTTACTTCATTTGGACTAACTATTATTGATGAGGTTCATCGTATAGGTAGCGAACAATTTTCAAAAACATTATTAAAAACAGTAACACCATATATGCTTGGTATATCCGCAACTGTCGATAGAAAAGACAAGTTAACCAAAGTGTTGTATATGTATATTGGCGATAAGATATATAGCGAAGGAAGAAAAGACGATGATGTTGTATGTGTTCGTGCTATAAATTATACTTCCAAAGACACCGAGTTTAATGAAATTGAATATGATTTTCGCGGAAATCCAAAATATAGTACAATGATATCTAAATTATGTAATTTCGGACCACGAAGTGACTTCATCATCAAAGTGGTAAGTGATTTATTAAAAGAAGATGAGTCAAAACAAATCATGATTTTATGTCATAATCGTTCTTTATTGAAATATTTATATGAAGGTATTTGTCATCGCGAATTGGCAACAATTGGATATTATGTAGGTGGAATGAAACAGAATGATTTACAAACAACGGAATCTAAAAAAATTGTATTAGCAACTTATGCGATGGCAGCGGAAGCACTTGATATAAAGACCCTTTCATCCTTAATTATGGTTACTCCTAAAACGGATATTACCCAATCGGTTGGACGCATATTACGCGTGAAAGGAAATAACCCAATAGTGGTAGATATTGTAGATAGTCACGATTTATTTCAGAAACAATGGGTCCAACGAAGACGATTTTATAAAAAATGTAATTATCGTATTCGACAAATAGATGGAGATAAATATCAGGGAATGACTTTGGATTGGAACACAGATAAAACGTGGAAATGGGTATATGAACCTAAGGAATTAAAGAATGATGCTGAAGTTGCTGATGACGAAGACGATGATGATAATCATTTGAATTCATTAAAAAATGCGAATTGTTTGATTGATACTTCTATATTTGATAGTCTGAAGACGGAATAAAAAATTGAATTACAAAATCGAATAGATTCTATGGTATCAACTAACGTTATATTTCATAACTAACTTCAAAATGCCATACGGAACACACTCTATCGCTATCAATCGTAGAATTGCGAATGAAAACCCCACCATGAATAATAATCAGGCGGTTCGTAAGTTTGCTATAGACCATTACAAACAACATGCCGGGTTAAATACAATCCAAGCAAATAACCGAGCAGCACAAAAAGACGCAGGTCATATTGTGGCTCGAAACTGTGGCGGTCAAAACAAGGCATCAAACTATATGTGGGAAGATAGACACGATAATAGAGCGCATGGAGACGCTAAAATTAAGATGTCTGAGATGAAGAGAGCTGGACGCAGATAGAAGTAAAAAATACTAAAAATAAAAACAAATATGTAAATGATGTACCTATTTGTTTTTTATTGGCTGCTTCTATTTACGTGTATTACGACGGGTATTCTTTCGTGACTTGTTCTTCTTACTTTTACGTTTTTTGATTTTACGCATAGATTTACATTTTTTGCCGCATGATTTACGATGTTTTTTTCCACCAGTTTGTACGGGTCCAAAATTCGCCTTAAATACATTGATGTTATCACCACCCGAAGTAGCAGTAGTTACATTAGTAGGTAAAACAGTACCTTCTGTGAATGAGAAATTAGTAACTCCGGTTCCAGACATTATATTATATCCTCATATAATAAATTGTACTAATTTATGTTAACCGTAGAAAAACTATTAAAAACCATAGCATATGAAGAAAAACAGACAAAAGAAAGAGAAGACATTCAAAAAAAAGCTGTGTCGAATCTACCTATTTTCAATAACATTACCTCCGAAGAAGACTGGAATAAACAAAAAGAAGAAATCAGAAAAGCGAAGGAACTAGAACTAAAGAAGAACGTGCTAGAATTGAAGAAGAAAAGAGAAGAGAATCTGGAAAAAATAGAAGAAGAGAAAAAGAAAAAACAATTCTCATTGCCAATGTTTAACCATATAACGAACGAGTCCGATTGGAAACGCGAACGCCAGAAACTACATGTAGAATACAATCAAATTCAACAACAACGTAATAGAAGCAAAGAAGAAGCATGTGAAGAAAGGAATAAAGAAACACACAAGAAAGTATTAGAATATAGAGAACGGTTACAAAACATGTCAGATGAAAGGATTCGTCATCATTCATCAATGATACAAAAAGACATAAATGCCGCTGAAAACCAAAAGAAAGTATTAGAATGGTATTCGAATGAAAAGGAAGAACAGTTGAAACGTCTTAAGAAAAGACAAGAAAGAAACGCGCAAACAAAACAAGTTTAGAGTTGAGACATATGCGTTATTTTTTCCCTGCGACTAACCACGTGATTAGGTATCCATCGTTTAAATCGTGTATGAAAAGTGCATTCCATGTATAACATCTTATTAATGTCTACATATTTGTCTTCATCTGTATTTTGGAATTCATCTTCATCTTCACTTTCTTCAATATAATCTAAATTGTCGTTTTCGCGAATCTTGCGAAACAGTGAATTCATAAATACGCTTGTTTTATAATCGGGTATATACGCAACATTGTAATATACACGTTGGTTATTTCTACCACACACAAAGAGATGATATATATCAAATTGTATATCTGCCATTACCTGAAAAATCGTAGGATAACGATACTGCGATTTATGTGGTGACATTCGAAATGGCGTCAAATCAATATTATGTAATGGATTCGTGACTTGACGTTTGGTTGATGGTAAACTCACAACATTTAATTTCTTATGAATAAAAATATTGACAAAGGGTCGTTTTTCGTGGGCGCATCTATACTGAATATGATGAATATTATACGGTATACTTTGAAAGATATCACTAGTAATCGTATTTGGGTATTCAATCGCATTATTATCTATTTGGACTTCCCAATATACACAAGTATATATAGGATAATTCAAGTCTTGTTTTGTAAGAGCATTACATGTCTTGTGTAACATGGATAATTTTTGTATAGTAGGAGTAGTATTCAGCGGTAACCCTTGGTAAAACAGGATGTCATCAATAACTATAGCTTTTAAAACGTTCAGTTCGTCAACCACACATGAACCATAAAGGATAGTTCCCAATGATAACTTTCGGTCAAATACCACGTCTATTTGCTTACCCTTACTGATACGTTTTTCTCGGTTTAATTCAAATAAATAGCATACATCCTTGTCCTTGTAGAAGGTAAACCATAGAAATACCTTTTTGCCGGTAGGAATCGCAGTGACAACATTATAGGCGGACGAAACTTTCGTATGTGAAATAGTTTCATATGAAAGTTCAAAATCTGGAAATCTATCAGATAACTGACTTATCTGTATAGGAGTTAGCTCGTGCATTGAATATAGTAAATACGGGATTGTGTTTAAGTTTGTTTGCAATATACATTTATGCTGTGGTTACGAACTGCTGTGTCTGCGAGTTCATAAACGATAATAACTCGCTATTCATATCATCTACATTTACTTGAGTAAATGTGCTATCGGCGTTGTTTACGTCATCATCTTCATTAGGTATACGCTTATTTTCTTCCTGATTATTTATTTCTGTCATAATCTCCTTGTATTTTTTTATTTGCGTGTTTACTAAATCTTTTACTTTTGGCTTGGTATATGTAGTTTTTAAGTATTCAAATCCACATTGCAATGTATATATAATCGCAATGAATATAATAATTTTAAGTAATAGCAATAGTAAAGGGTTTGATATCATATTCTTTATTGGGTATACACACATCGTATAAAAAGTTTTATATGATTTACCGACAAACACAATTATTATTAGTGCTTCGAAAAGGGTATAAAATCTACATAGTATAAAGTTGTATATTATGTCATCTGTTTCTATTATAGTTATTGAGAAGGGTGGAAACGTAAAGGAGTTGAAAGTAAAATCTTACGTAGAAGAAGAACTGTATAAGAAGTGTGGGTTTAAATCATCTACTGATTTTAAACTGCAATCGGTGTGGGAAAATGTAAAAGTCAAGGGAATAATCTATAATATTCATGTATATGGTAAAACTGTAGGTAGAGCGAATCAAGAAAACAAATATGAATTTCCTCCCCCGATCGACAATACATTGTTTTTTGGTAGTTGCGTTCTAGTTAATAAAGTAAATGATGTCCCGAAAAAGTTGACTTCTAGTGAATGGAAAAGTATATATGACAAGTTGTATGGAGGATTTGAAGACCTGGGTGCGGATGATTCGTCTGAAAGTGAAGACGACGAAGAAGACGAAACATTACCAAGAACAAAGAGTGGATATGTGAAGGACGACTTCATTGTAGATGATGATTTTGAAGACGACGAAAGTTATGATGACGAAAGTGATAGCATTGGTGAATACATAGCCCGCTCTAAACCTACACCTAAAAGAAAGCGTACTGTACCACCGAATACCCCCCGTCGTTCAAAAGCACCTACAGTTTTCAATATATCGGATACCGAAGACGATAGTGAATTTACGAATGAATTAGAAGAAGAAGAATATCTGTAACTAGAAAAATTGAAATTATATAAACAGTAAATACTATAACTATTATATTATTTACACAATGCGTAATATTGCCAATCCAACCGAGTTTCGTAATAACGTTTCACAGAAACTGAATCTGTTGCTAGATGACGATGTATTACGCATAAATGTAGAACGAGGGGTATTCAACTATTCGTTAAAAGAAGCCTCGTCTAAGAAAATTATAAAAAAATGGGAAAATCCTCGTTTCGTACAAATTTATTTGGATAGGTTGCGAAGTATCTATATCAATCTAAAAAATCCAACATTTTTAAACCAAATTAAAAATGGGGAAGTTACACCAAGCAATGTGGCGTTTATGAGTCATCAAGAGATGAATGCTATGAGATGGAGACCATTAATAGAAAAAAAAACGATTCGCGACGCAAACAAATATACAAATGATATACAAGCGTCTACTGATATGTTTACCTGTAAAAAGTGTAAGTCAAAACGATGCACTTATTATGAATTACAAACACGTAGTGCTGATGAACCAGCAACTATATTTGTAACATGTTTGGATTGTGGTAAAAATTGGAAGTCGTAATTGTATTTAGTTACATTATGACGTATACATAACATATAAATTCAAAATCACTGCGGCTATTGATAAGAAATACATATAATCTAATCCATTTTTTAATGCGGGCGACAACTCATTAAACATTTTCTCGTCAACTAACGGAAGCAAAAAGTATTGGAAATCGTGGTTGTGAGTTTCTTCGTCATTTTGTTCTACGGATTCATTTACAATAGTAGTAGTAGTAGTAGTAGTAGTCGATGAGACGGTTTTGTCTCGTTTGGTAGGCGTACAAGAAAGAGAATTGTCAGAATGAATACCCAACATTTCTTTCGTTTTTTGTAGTGAAATTTTACGAGAACACCACGATTTTGAACTCTTAGCAATATCATTCGCGAAATGTGCTAATTCGATATCATTCAATCCATTAAACAATTCTGTATAATAATTATTTTGTATGTCGTAATATTCATCTACTACTTCCTCCGTGAATTCATCCTTGGACGATTTATTCATAGTGACTCCCTTTTGATATCCCAAAATTCGAATATCAGAAATAGTGTATAAGGAATCCATGATATGCTTGACATACTTCTTTTTAAACTTACATTTCATATCTAGTGCAATCCTTTCTTCGAAATCTTTCACCACGACCTCAATGCGAGGGTCTTGGCAATTGCTTATCATATGTCCTTCGTCGTCACAAAACGAACAATGTATAGAGCGCTTTGTATTTTGTGACATTAGATTATCTATAAGTCTATTTCTATATTACTTTTTATGAAAAGAAAAAATAGAAGTATAACTATTTTTTCTTTGGTAGCGATATTATACTAATATCTCTAAATCAGACAACTTCCAATATTCACATCCTCCATTTGGTAAAGGACGTTTGATGATGAATGGAACTTTCTTTTCTTCAAACTCCTTTAATGCGATTAAATATCCATCGATTACATTATCATCTACTTCGACGAAAGATTGTGCGCCAGCGTTCAATTGTTTTGCGCGTTCTCCTAAAATCCGTGCTTTTTCGTATTTTGTGACGAATGGTAACGTCTTATGTAATGGGTCTATAACAGTACCATTGTTGTCACGGACAACCTTCGATAATGTTTGAATTTCTTCATAATTATGATTATATAGTTCAGGGTGAAAGTTAGTAATAATATCATGTTTGTCAACATCATTGAATTTTTGTAAATAGTCATCATCCTCCTCTTCGTCATCCTCTTCGTCGTCATCATCCATCATAAACCTCGATTGTGCTGATTCTCGTTGGTCGTCTCTTGCAACAATGTCATCATCATCGTCGTCTTCTTCTATATCTATATCGGATTCCATCATACTATCATCATCATCATCGTCGTCCACAATATCATCGTCCTCCTCGTCTGGAACAGGGACTATGTTTTTTTTAACCGGTTTACTCGCATCTATGGAAGCATCATCAATATCTTCAATGTCGCTAGCAATAATGTCTTCAGTGTCACTTGGTACATACTCATCGACGTCCATATTAGTTATTATATTATTAGATAATGTAATGTTTCTAAATAGTTATTTATCATCAGTCCTTTTCAATTTTTCATTAGTTATTTGCGTTCGTCGGTTTTCCACTTCGCGTCACAATCTACACAGACATATAGGTATTTTAAGTTATCATTGTCATAACGAATGTATAGCACCCCATGTTCGGTCTTACATTCGTCGTTGGGACATTGGACGTTATAAAGTCGCGGAAGAGTCGGATCCATTTTAGTATATTCATTAAACAAATGATTAAAGTCATGTGTTCCTTTTTTTAGTTGCGTGTTTGTCACACAAATACCTTCTTGTGTGATGGTTTCATCAACATGCTTACAATTACGACAATAATAGGTTAGTTCATTTGGATTGTTCGTATTGATACCGATGTAGTACATGTTATTACACTTTTCGCAAAACTTCATTTTATATACTACTTAAGTATAAATTATTTGAATAATAATCTTGAATATACCATAAATCAATTTTACAGAGTGGTTTAGTAATATAATATTCTCCAGCAGAATTATCTACTATTCATATACATTTGGCTTACGATAAACGCGGTGATTTATGATGTTGATGTAGAAAATTGAAATATATATATATCTCATCAAAAGGAGATAAAAATATAATCCCAACAATATCTATATCGGGCATGAATGTACCGGACAATGGTGATTCTTCTTCCACCACCAAACCACCTATAAGCGTTAAGTATGCTGGATTTCAAGACTTCATGATGAAGCATCAACTCAAAAAAGGTGAGAATAACAACAACAAAGAAATTACAAATACAAGGATTGGAAGTAAAGAAAACAACATATATGGCGGTTCATATTCCATATCGAACGAAGAATATGACCTGTTCCTTAGCTTATATGCTCGAGACATATTGAATACAAACAAAAAAGAGTACTTAACTGAGAAGCAGTTAACTGATAACGGACCGATTTTGGTTGATATTGATCTGCGTCATGAATACGAAATCGATGAACGTCAATATACCAACTCTCATGTTGATGATATGATTGATATCTATCTTGACGAGTTAAAAAACATATTTCAGCTAGATAACACATGTGATTTCAATATTTATATACTACAGAAGCCCACGGTAAACCGTGTCAAAGAGAAAAATTGTACTAAAGATGGTATTCATATCATCTTCGCATTGAAGACGGATAGAACTACTCAGAAAATTCTACGGAACAGAGTAATACCATTGACTGCCGACGCATGGGGAGACCTTCCAATAACCAACTCCTATGAAGACGTATTTGATAAGGGCATTACTGATGGCACGGTAAACTGGCAATTAGTCGGTTCACGTAAACCGAACAATGACCGATATAAAGTGACTCGTATATTCCAAGTATCATTTGACGATGCGGATAACGAATTTATGCGTAAAGAGCTACCAGTTGACACATTTGATGTGAATAAAAATATCAAGGAATTATCAGTTCGTAACGACAGTCACCCTTCCTTCTTTCTGAAATCATCTTTCGTCAAAGAACATGACGAATATAATAGAAAGAATTCCATTAAGAGCGCAGGAACCGCAGCAACCAAGACCGTGTTGACATTTCAAGATTTTACGGCGAGTGAAGACTTACACATTTCTAAAATTAAAACCCGAGAAGAGCTCGAACTGGTTGTAAAAGCATTTATTGAATCAACGATGAGTTCTCAGCTAGACTATGATTTGAAGGATTCTTATGATTATGTTATGATTTTACCACCTTCTTATTATGATGAAGGCTCGTATTTGAAATGGATCAAGGTTGGATGGTGTCTAAAAAATATTAGCAATCGACTACTAATTGTATGGATTGCGTTTAGTGCGAAATCGTCTACCTTTGATTTCGGCAGCATTCCAGAACTATGTGAAAGATGGAGAAATTTTGATAGACGCCCCAATGATGGGATTACAAAGAGGTCGTTGTATCACTGGGCGAAAACCGACGCTCCGGAGGAATATGCTCGCGTTATGAGTGATTCGGTGGATTACCATGTTGAACAGAGTCTTAAGATAGGAGGAGGAGGAAAAAATAAAGATAAGTCTGGATGTGGAGACTGGGATTTGGCATGGGTTTTGTATCAAATGTGTAAACATACCTATGTATGTACCAGTGTCAGGAACAACATGTGGATGGTTTATAAAAACCATCGTTGGCATGACCTGGACTCAGGAACGACCCTCCGAAAAACCATTTCTGGACCAATGCGAGAGCGTTATCGCAATAAAGCCGTCCAGTATATGCATCATAGTGAAAACAAGAGCAATCGTACGGACGACAACGACGAACCCGTTGCTAACCAAGAAGCACTCTTTCAAGACTTTCAACAAAGAGCCATCCATATCTCTCAAATTCTATCCCAGACCGCAAACAAGGACCATATTATGAAGGAAGCCAAGGAACTGTTCTATGATGGAGATTTCTTAGGGAAGTTAGATGTAAACCCCCACTTGCTTTGCTGTAAAAATGGTGTATTTGATTTTAAAGAGAATTTATTTAGAAACGGTATCCCCGAAGACAACATTTCGATGTCTACCAATATTGATTACAAGCCACTCGATTCTGTAAACAATGGCAATAAGGTTGATGAAATCAATACATTTATGGACCAATTGTTTCCCGAGAAACCGCTATGTGACTATATGTGGGACCATTTGGCATCAACTTTATTGGGTACATCAACCAACCAGACCTTTAATATGTATATTGGTGGCGGTCAAAATGGTAAGTCTGTCTTGGTTAATCTAATGGAGATTGTATTGGGTGACTACAAAGGTGATGTTCCACTTACACTAGTCACTGATAGACGAGGTAAAGTGGGTGGATTAGCTCCAGAAATCGTACAATTGAAAGGGAAACGGTTTGCGGTCATGCAGGAGCCTTCCAAGGGCGATGTTATTAATGAAGGTATTATGAAACAGTTAACCAGTGGTAAGGACCCCATTCAAGGCAGAGCTCCTTACATGCCACAGACTATTTCGTTTCTCCCACAATTCAAATTAGTGGTTACCTGTAATGTTTTGATGGGTATCAAGAGCAACGACCATGGTACATGGAGACGTATCCGTGCGGTCCCGTTCAAATCTCTCTTTACTGAAACGCCGGTTGAAGGGGACAAAGAAAAACCGTTCCAGTTTCTCATTGACAAGTCGATTGACGAGAAGTTTGATTCCTGGAAAGAAGTATTTCTAGCAATGTTAGTAAAACGCGCGTCTGAAACCAAAGGACTGGTAAATGATTGTGATATTGTCCTTCAGAAGAGCAATGAATATAGGAAGAGCCAGGATTATCTATCAGAGTTCGTAGAGGAGTGTGTTCTACGAAGCCATCCTCACGCATGTATCCAGAAGTCAGAGCTTAATAATGAGTTTGTGCGATGGTATGAGATTAACTATGGAGGGAGAGGACCCTCCCCTAAGGACCTTCATGAATACATGGATAGGTGCTTTGGAAAGAATCGGACATCAAAATGGTTCGGTGTTGAGATTAAATATGAAACTAACGAGGATGATAACGAGGACGATGTAATCGAAAATAGTTTAAATGGCGTATCAAAAAATAGTCTGTAACGTAGTTACGCCGACTGGAAAAAATGAAAAATAGGTAATAAAAATGTAATTGTTAGTAAAATACCAATTACATTTTTTATTTTGCTGTAGGCACATAGGGTTCAGCCCGTATCATTGCTTTAACAAATAAATACTGATTGTAAATAGACTGTTCTAATCCAAATATGTAAATCGGATACAATGAAATTACTAGAGTAATTAGTAACTTACCATACATGTTCTGTGTAATCATACCCGTCATTACTTTGTAAATAACATATAACGCTACAAGAATATACAAGAATAACAACCCCCTATTTAACGTGATGTAATAGGGGTGTTTTGAATCATTTATCATGTATTTCCGGTCTGACGTAGTTAGATTATTTTTCGGTTTTGAAATTGCGGCTGATAGTTCTGTGTTTTGCGACGTAAGTAAATTAAAGTAGCTATTCGCGGCGGAATTTTCTTTCTTTTTCAATGGCAGAATCTCATCTAGTTTGTCATCAGTTACTTGTTTTTTTCCAGCGAATTTCTGTTCGGATGGAATCAATTCGTTAGATTGTTTTCGGTCGATTGTTGCATCAAGTGATTTAATATCATATTTTAAGTTGGCTATTTCGTTTTCTAATCTCCGTATTTGATTTTTTAACGTAGACAGAATACCCTCTTTCTCTGCTTTATTACCTTTTAAATTTTGTTTATCAACAATGTAGTTATTATATTCTTTTAGCAAGCGGTCACGTTCAGAAGTTACACTATTCAGACGGTTATTTAGATTGTTTATCTCCCTGTATAATGCAGAGTATATCATATTACTTTACTATTATATTATAGTGTTTTATTTTTTCGTTACAACTAAATCATATATTCGATAAGCTAATGGATATAACATTAACACTATCACCCATATAACTTTGGTCTTCAATCCCATTTCATTTTGTATATAAACGATTTGGTACAATATGACTAAGCATAAAATATAATATATCCACCAAAATATGGAATTTAATGATATAAAATAGGCGGTATGTTCGTCTTGGTATTCTGTATTACGATAGTCATTGCTATATTTGTTTTTCAGATTCACTATTGCGCGTTGTAATGTTGAATTACGATTAATATAATCGTCTTGTTTTAACCTCTGGCGCAATATAACTTTCTCATAAAGCGTTTCATATTCGCCATCAAAGAAATTCTGTGTTCGTTTCTGGAGGTTCCCGTATTTCTTTATATCATCTATTGCTTGTTCCACTGATTTTAATAAATACTTCGCAGTTTCTAAATTTTCCTCCAAACTTTCTTTGTCAATTGTTAGTCGTGTTATTGTATTTCTATCTGTAGTTATTTCTGATTCCAACCGCTTAATATTATTAGTTAATTGGGACAATTCATATTTCATTGTTTTTATTTGTTGGTTTAATCCATTCTTTAAAGTATTCATTTGATTAATTTTTGATTGTATGTCCCCAATTTTAGCCTCTAATTCTATTTGTTGTCGCGAGGGCTTCCACGTACTTGATGAGCCTCCTCCCATGATATAATATACTTACTATATCATGGGATAAAAAAACTATACTTTTGAATAATTATCATATTCATTCGCATAGTTATCTTTTACCGTGTTTATATTGATTCTTCGTTTGTTTATATGCTGTGTATTTATCATTGTATTGAATTCTTCGGTTTGTTCGTCGTCTTGTATTTCGTTTGGGTCATATTCCTCATCATGAACGCATTTGGAAACATCATTGTCCCACTTAGTACCAGGGCTACAACAATAAGAACCTACACAACCATATAAATTCATTCCACTTAATAAATCACCGCCTTCTTCTTTGGCAGCAGCAGCTGCCGCTGCTCGCAATTCATCTGCTGTGCGGGCAACAGGTTCGGGTAAGTCTAATTTGTTGAAATTTATTTTTTCGCGTCTGGATACCTCAACAAGCACACTTATCGTATAAATGGAAGCTCCAAACAATACAATTATAGTTACTAAATCAAAGATAAACGAAGGCACGAACGAGAGTTGTTTTTTTAATATGATTGATAATACACTTATTGCTAAAGCAATAACCCATGCTAACTTAATCTTGTTATATTCAGCTTGCTTTTTTTGATAACTATCATTTAATTCAATCTCGCGCTTTTTTCCTACTAAAGCATTATCTATGGATTGTTTCTTTAGCATTAATCTATCTTTTTCAGTGGTCACAATATCAGTTACCTCTTCTTGACGAGTTAATACATTATCACTTGACACATTCGCATCTTTAAATGATTTGTGTGCGTTCTCTAATTGTGTTTGTAAATCGTCAATCTTATTTGTAAACTCAGGGTCACCTTGTTTATTATCGAGAATATCCAAATAGTTTTTCTGTAGTGCGACTAATCCCTTTAAATCGGTATTAATACTCATTTTTATAAATATATATTAGGGAAATATTATATATTTTATTCTCTTGCTACTACTATCCCTGCAACTAATAAAGTTGATGCGGTTATCACTCCTAAATTAAATACAGAATTGTTGTGTTCTATTAATGTTTTTGTATCCTCTATTCTAATATCGGAAGCATCTTTTGATTTTTCTAACTCTGTTGATAAATAACTTTTGTATTTATCCTCACTCATCAACTTATCTCGTATACCCGTGTTATCATTATTCATAATAGAATGAATTTCGGTATTCAAATTGTTGTAATTTTGACTAATCTTATCCAGTTTTTTTGTATAATTGTCTTCCATTTTCTCTAAAGGTTGAATTTGCTGTTCTTTGATGAACTTTTTCACTGGCATATCCTCTGAACGTTCAGATGAATTCTTAAACCCTTCAAACATTTTACGTTGTTTGTCTTTTAATTCTGCTACACCTGAACCTAATAACTCTTGGTATTGCGTTATTGGAGAACGATTCACATCGTAATCAGAATAGGCAGTGTAATTAGATACATGTTGGACTTTTCTATTTGGTAATGTTTTATTATATTTATCCAAAATATATAATTCGGATTGGGGAATATTCTTACCGGCTTCGATTTCTTTCATTTTCTTGTTTTTTATATATAGTGATGATTTTTTAATATTTCCATATGGTTGAATTGGAGTGTATTTACCAGGAATACCCGTATTTAAACTACAATAGTTATCACCGGTCTTAGATTCTACATAATATGCATGTTCGCATGTAGCATCATTGTTACATTTCTGAAAGAAATCTTCTTTATCCTTTACTAATACCATATTACTCTCAGTTTCAGGGATAAATTCGCCTATATATTTAAAGGTGTTGTTGTTCTCCATCATAGAAGGACTGATTGTTTGGACTCGTTTATCCGCACTATCTATTAACATATAATCATTCATTAGCGAACTTGCGTCCGTCTTAAATGCTTTATAATCACCTTTATCTTCTGTTTTTGTGTAGTTACTCGTACATCCGGAAATAGTCTTTTTTAATACCAAATTTCCTTCTTTTGTCATTTCTAACTTGAAAATATGATTATTTGATACCAAACTAATACCATTATGTTCTATTTTATCACCTTTATTCGTATGTGGGTCATAAGGATATAAAAAGTTTCGGGGATTACCAGAAGACTGTTTATGTTTTGTCCAGTTTGGATTAGGACGTCCGTCACTCAGTTTACGAGTCTTTACGGTTTCCTTCATTTGGGTCGCGGACAGTGCGATAGATTTCTCATTAGCATACATTATTCCCCCATCATCTAAATATAGATTTCTACCACCTAATTTATTTCCATTTACATCATCACATTCAAATGTACGTTTTTGATTCTTTCCGGTTTGATTCCAATGTTTATTATGTTTTTCATTTCGTATTGCCTGAATTCTACGTTCTTCTGCTAACCGTTTTCTCTCTTCTTCTTCCTTTATTTTTCTGATTCGTTCTCTTTCTTTTCTTATTCGTTCTCTTTCTTTTCTCTCTTCTTCTTCTTTTATTTTTTGGATTCTTGCCGCCTCAGCCGCTCTATAAATATTAACTTGTCTTTCATGTGCACAACTCTGATAACCTCTTCCTCTACATAAGTCTTCTGATGTTGGTCTCGAAACATAAGGTCCCATGTATAAGCTATAATATATATATATTTATTTTTTACTGAATATCACTATATCTACTACCATAACATTTTTTTTCATTATCTTTTAAAATATAATATGAATTTGGATTAGCATATGCGTTGTCATCAATAGTATTTCCTAATTGTTTTAATACATTTCCTCCACTATCACATACAAACAATGCTCCATTGCGATAATATGCATAATTACCTGGTTTTATTAAATGTTTCTCATTGTCGTTAAATGCCTTCCATAATGTCACTACTTTTAAAGTGTCGCTTTTCTCTTCTATTGTTTCAGAAATTGCGTCACTAACATAGCAATCGTAATACCCCTTTGAGGGTGACGATGACTCATTTTCTACTAAAGAATAATAAACCGCTTCTTTATTTTCATTTTGTTTGTCTTTCATTTGTTGTTTTAAATGATTATGTTGTTTTATTGCTGCATTCATTTTACAACTCTCTTCTGTATGCATATTATCGTCGATTTTTTTCATGTTTATGGTTGAGTTTCCAGTAGTTTCGTCTTTTATGTAACATCCACCTTCTAATTTGGTTACCGTTTTATTTTCAACGGGCATATACGTTATCTTAAAATTATCAATTGCGGTATTTATACTCTCTCGTAACTTTTTACCATTTTCATTAAACTTATTCATAGTATAGATGTTATTATACTATGAATGGATAATATATTTTTATGAAATTACCGGGGTGACATATTGGTAATAAGTAATCCAGTCACTACAGCACCGGTGAGTAACCCTGTATATAAAAGTACATCTGGGGCTGTATTCTTTATGTGGTCTAAGAACATATTTGGCGTTTTTTGAGGGAGGCGTTCTTTGGATACATGGTCCAGTGATTCTAAAGTATTGTCTAGGTATTTAGAATACGTAGGTCTATAAAGGTCAGCGCCTTGTACTTGATAATCATTTACTTTCTTATATTTATTCGTAAATCCGTCGACTGAACGCTGTAATGTAGAAAACGTTTCCATTGGCACGCTATCTAAATTGGGTGTTCCGTTTAAATTGATTGTATTGATACGCAATCTTGATAGATTATCTCCCGCTTGTGTTATTATTAACCGAAAATATTGAAATTTGTTATATGAAGTTACAGAAAAGGTTTTGGTAGGGGAAGTTTTAGTAGGTAATTTGTCTTTATGTACGAGTTGTTGGTCAACATATTCCCATGATTCTCCATCCGTAGAAGAAACCAGTGTAAATTTCTTAGGAAATGTATTATTAGCTTCAAATGTAGGTGTGGTTATAGAATAGCTGGTTAAATAGATTTTATATGGTAATTTAATCTCTATCCACTCTCCTGGGATGTCAGTTTTGTTATCGTTAGGTCCAACTTTTGTAATCCATGTATTTGATTTATCGGTTGGGTCACCACCTAAATAACTTGATGGAGTAATTCCAGAGTAAGGGGTTTGATTATATTTATTATAGCTCCTTGAACCATTTATGTAATTATTATTGTTTACGTTATCACATTCCCAGTAAGTATTTGTATTCGCATTAAAAGCATTAAATCCCAGGGTATTATCATTGTAATAAGAGGAAGTTTTGATTACATATTTACCATTTGGTTGATATCCGTCAATCGATTTATCGTCTATCCCAGATTGACTTGACTCCATGGATTTCAATGTTATATTTGGTATGGGTATTGCCTGTATTATGTTTGTAGATGACATCGTTTTATACTATATGTATACAAAACTTTTCGTAAATCTACAAAACGATGTCATAATTTATAGTTTCTTAAAAATGAAAAACAAGGATGATGTTAATACAACAGACAGTACTAAACTAGAGTACATAGTGTTATCGTATTTTTTCTTATAATCGTCATGAACGTTGTTCTCTGAATCCATTAATTGATTCATTTTTGCATCTAATTCTTTTCTTAGTGGTATTATTTCGTTATGTGTTTTTACGATACTGTTATGATTCTTTTTACTTTCCTCAACACTTATGTAGTTAGTTAAAGGGGCATTTCTTAACTTCTGTATACTTCCATTATCCATTAATGTATTGTATGCGTCATTTACAGTTTGAATATTCGTGTCTTCTGTCGTACATGCTACCTTTGCCATTTCAGGTAAAGTAATATCAGTGCATTTAACATACTTCTGGTATTTTTGATTGAATCCTTTTAAATCTGCTAAAACATTAATATTTTCTTCCATCATGGTTAATCCTTCTATTTTTGACATATTGTTCTTATTACTATATGATTGGAAAGTTTCACATGAACTATTTATAGTATAACATCTTTTTCCGGTTATATTGAGAACCGATATAGATGCAGCACCTATACCATGAAATCCAGTTATCGCACTATTCAATGCTGATATTACTAGTCGTACATATTTATATTTTTTCTTGTTGTCTATAGTAAATACGATTGGTGAATTGTCGACATTGTATACGGGGGTATAATTAAAATGGCTATCTATTATTTCCCATTTATTAGTATCATTTGAACCTACCATGTAAAAATCCTTTGGAAACGGGGTGAATTCGTTTGTTCCATCACGCTTACCCGGCAATAGTTCATATTTCTTTACGACTAACGTTTTAGGTATTTCTACTTCTATCCATTCTCCATTGATAGTTGAGTTATTTGTTAATATTGTTTTGTTGTCACCTATATAATTTCCATCGTTCATTATGCTAACTGACAATTCATTCACATTTACATGAGGTACGTCAGTAAGTTGTTTTTGAACGTCATTGATTTTGGATTTGAAGTCTCGTTTTATCTTGTTTATTTTCTCGTCTATTTTTCGATTGTGCGTTGTTTTATTATTACGGTCATTTAAATACCTCTGGTATGCTGGCTTATCTAACGAATATACTTGGGTTGATAGCGCATTGTCTCCCCAACCACTACCCCTATCTGTACGTTTTACTATTAAATAATTCAATGTTCTTACACTAAATATATCATTATAACGATTACTTATAATACTAGATTCGGGTCGCATACTGGTATCTGTTAACGCAAACCATTTTGAGTGTTGGTCGTTATGATTGCCTATATGTATGTAGGTACGTTTACCCTCAGCATTTACTACGTGTGTACCTAGATCCCTGTCGCCCCATCCATTATTTTCGTCGAGTCGTTCAACCAACATATAGTTTTGGACGCGAGTAACGAACCTATCTCCATAACGATTACTAATTGTTGGGGATATTGCCTGCACACCATGTTGAGACAATTGAACTGGTTTAGTATTTCCACCAGAATTACCGATGTGTACGTTGCTTGTTTTTTTAAAGTCTGATGGTGATTTTGTTTCTATTCTTTTTTTTTGCTTATTATAAGTTTCTACCGTTTTATTCATTTCATTTTTTAAAGAAGTCATCTTACCACGCAGCCCATCTTTACGTTTCAGGTTGTCATTCAATAACGTTTTATTTATACCATCTTTCACAATTTCTCCTCTTGAATAATCCCCACGTGTTACTTTCCTATCCGTATAAAAATCATCTTTATAGGTTTGTATATTGTAATTACTCGTCCATTTTGTAGAAGACTTACCATCGGTTACATTCCGTACATTACTATTGGTACTACTGCTGGATGCTCGTAATGATACTTTATCAGATGGGAGAATAGTTACACTCACACCGGTATCTGATTTTTGCACGTTTTCAAACCATTTATTATCTGTATCTTTATTATTCATATTATTGTAATCTTATTCTTACAATAATAGTAGATTTTATACTTCTCTAAACCGATATATTAGAACCATTAGTCCTACAATGCCTATAGACAAGTTTGCGGTCTTGAATAATTCACGATTAAAGATTTTTTGGGAGTCGTCATATTTACCAACTGAACCGCTGTGGATTTGTTGTATATCAAGTATGGTGTCAGACAGATTTTTATTTTCACATAATTGTCTATCTAAACAATCCTTACGATTGTTACCAAATTCTTCTCCTTCACATGTACTTGGAACATATACCTTGTTTAATATCTCTTCACATCGGTCCTTTGTTGGCATATCCTTTGATTTTATCGCGTTCACATAAAAAAAATCCTTCATATCGTAACCGACTTCTACATTTAACTTGGACATAATGGTGCGTTATTATTAATATAGTATGATTTTATATTTTTACACACAAATACGATAATAATCGTATAATAATGCGGTAGAACTTTCGCGTTTAAACTTACAAACTTGTCCTGGGCGCATACACATGGCTAATGCTTGAGGATCAAATCGAGATATTTCGGGTAATTGTTTTGTACGGAGAATATTGTATTTCTTCTTCAACTCTTCTACTTCATTATTTCCTAAAATTTCGCATTTTGGCACGAAGGTGTGATTCAATATATTGTATTGAAGTCTATTAATGTTATGAATTACAACGAATATACCATCGCGATTATATAGGTATTTGATTTTGTTTATCGTTGTTTCATTTGGTTCATCTTCTATGATGATAATTAGTGTGTCATTTTTGGTGATGATATTGTCGATATTATAAATATCTTCTATGATATTGTCTAAATTCGCACGATTAATTTGTTTTGACGTTAAATAATACTTTACATACACTTTACGTTCATCCGTACTATGCTTTATGAGTAAATCTAACTGGTTGTTTGTATTCATCGCATCTATTTCATTAATACTAAAATCACTATGTTCCGTGATATCATAGCCAAGACCGTCTAATTGGTCTATCAATGTATTTCTGGATTTAAACAACTTTAAAATCCTGCTATTGGTTGTTGATGTATTGGTGCTTGACATTCTATTATATAAATAAGATTGATACTTTTATATAATATTATTCCATTTTCAATTTTTTATACCTTTCTAACAACTAAATTATCAAAATCCAGTTTCCCCGACTTGGTTGTATTTGAAGGTTCTATCTTATCCATCGCACTGTCATATTCTATTGGTGGATTGAATGATACAATTTCTTCATCGCGATTGTTATTGTATGGAGAATTTGATATTACATTGTCGCTGGGAAGCGCATCATTGTCAGTTGAAAAGTCATTTCCATTATTAATTATTTTTATGTTAATTGGTGGAGGCGGATGAGTGGCAGTATCACCATATTTGACCGCACCCCCTTCAATCGAACTATCGGCAGATGGTGGGGGCGGGGGTGTGGTTGGACTCATTGACGATTCGTATCCATTTAATTTGTATATGTCTAAAGCTGTTACTAATTTTATAGTGTCGGGGTCTTTTAATCCGGGTGTATTTGTTTCTATTTTAAGAAAACGGTCACCAATATTAGTTATGTTCCATGCTCGACTAGGCATTTCATCACCTCTATAATGTACTTGCTCTCCAACTGTATATTCACGTGCTTGTTTAGATAGTTCGTTAAATTCGGGTTTTTCTGGTGTGGGTGTGGATGTTCCGTATATTTCTCGTTTTAATGAATCAGATATCCCATTGTTCGACGAGTCTCCGTTGGTTGATTGATACGGAGTTCCTGGAGCAATCTCTGGACTATTATCCTGTGTAGGGGAACCATATATCTCTCGTTTTAATGAATCAGATATACCACTGTTCTGTAAGTCCTGTCCTATTGGTTGATACGGAGACCCTTCGGCTAAATCAGGGCTTCCGGGAGGGAAATCAGGGCTTCCTGGAGGGAAATCAGGACTTCCGGGAGGGAAATCAGGACTTCCTGGTGGGAGTGCTGGAGAATCTACTGGAATATCCTGAGCTACCTTAATTGATTCTATGTTTGATTTTGGCTTGTTAGTGGCATTGATATTGTATTTTGTGTTTCGTACTATGTCTTGAGGAGAGAAATCGGTAGTGAATGTTAATCGGTCAATATTATTTGAATAAGACATACTTTCTAATTGCTCTATATTGTCATCTGTAATCAATCGCATATGAACGTTCATAGTTTGTAATTCTTGTAGAAGCAATTTGAATGAATAAGGCACGTTTACCATACTGAAATTGCGTCCAAATTTACTTACTTGTTCTATGTGCTGTTCTTTTCCATCAAGCGAACCTGTAAATTTCAATGGTCCGTCTGCCATTGGGCTCATAAAAATATTCTTAGAAGGATTATAAACCGCCATCATACCGGTTGTGTTACAAACCGCAATATGGTACTTATCTGCTCTATCCATCATCGATTCGCGTAAGAATTCGCTCGCACCGTGGGAAATTACAACATCACGTTCCATTTCGCCTATACGAAGACCACCATCATTAGCACGTCCAGAAACGGGTTGACGCGTTAACTGTGTATTTGGACCACGAGCACGGTAATTCACCTTATCCTTTACCATATGTTTCAATCTCATATAATAATTGGGACCCATGAAGATTTCACTTTCTATCTGTTCTCCAGTCATACCATTATACAATAGTTCATTCCCACTTGAATGGTATCCTACATTTGACAACATCTCACCAAAGACCTTTATTTTCGAACCCTTGTTGTTAAACGCAGTACAATCCGTGAACCCACCATATATGGATGACGCTTTGCCTACTATGCATTCTACCAAATGTCCGATAGTCATACGAGATGGAATCGCGTGAGGGTTGATAATCATATCTGGGCGAACACCATCGCGTGTAAACGGCATGTCACTTTCAGGAATTACCAGACCGACAGTTCCTTTCTGTCCGGCACGAGACGCCATCTTGTCACCTAAATTAGGGATTCTGATTTCACGAACCCGAACCTTCGCAATACGACTTCCGGATTCTCCCTCTGTGATAAATGTTTTATCTACCGTACCCAATTGCCCTTTCTTTGGCGTTTTTGACATGTCTGATATTCTACTATCTTGTGAAGAACTCCTGCTAGTCATACCAATTAATACAGTTTTATCATTCAGTTCGGTATTTTCACTAACAATACCATGTTTATCTAATTTACTATAATCGTAACCCGGTTTTGTTCCAACTACATCCATCTCAGATTCAATATTCGTAAATGTTTTTTCAGTAGTTTCTTCGCTTCCCTTGCTAATTTCCTCGTGAGTTTCGTAGGTTGTATAATAGGTAGTTTGAAACAACCCTCGCTTTAAAGCACCTTCATTGATTAAAATAGCATCTTCTACATTATATCCAGTATAACACATAATTGCTACAATCGTGTTTTCACCGTACGTGTTCTCTTCCTTGTTAATATAATCCAGGTAACGGGACTTTACCAAGGGAATCTGTCCGGAAGATAAGACTACGGCGGTTTTATCCATTCTTACTTGGAAATTCGTATGATACATAGAACATGCTTGTTTGCTTTGTCCGCATGAAAAAGAATTACGGGATGCTGGATTGTTTTCAGGGAAATTAATGATGTTCGCCATGGTACCGAATATTAAGGATTCATGTATTTCTAAGTGGGTGTGTTTGTCTTGATTGCTTGCTTCCAATTCTTCTTGATTGACCGCGATTAATGAATTTTCGGTTTCATTTGTATCGATGTAATCAATTATCGCTTTCTCTTCTAAGAAACGCTTTATACGAGATGGAGCAGTTTCTCCATTAATATTATCATACAATTCCGATAACTCATACATATTATAATCATTTGGGTTAAAATCCTTGATAGATTTTTTATTAAATCCAGAAACTAAATCATTCCAAGAGTAATCGCCCTCATCAAGGTGTTTTTTTACAATAGTTTTATCGAATGACATCTTGTTTGTTTCTGGGTCACGATAGAAAATAGGTCTACATATACGACCAGCGTCAGTATAAATAAATACCGTGTTTTGGGAAATTTGGAAAGAAACACTCGTATAAATGGGAATTAATCCATTACGTCTATACAAACGTATCTTTTCAACCGTTTCATTTGGAGTATTCACAATACCCGCCCATAAACCGTTTATAATCACCTTTGTCGTTTTTGCCAAAGCCATAGGAGTACATTCTTCCAACAGTTTCATTTCAGCTTTCTCACGTAACCATTTAATCATCGGTTCGCGTGAAACACCCTGTGTTATATAAGCAGTTATAGCCATATGTTTGTGAATACCAATATTACCACCATCAGGGGTATCAATTGGGTCAAACATACCCCATTGCGTACTATGAAGCACACGAGGACCAATTAGTTTAGCACTTGAATCGAGAGGTAGATTTGTTTTGCGCAGATGACTTAATGCGGAATTATAAGAAAGACGGTTTAAATCTTGTACTACGCCTATACGCTTTGTATGGGATTGTGCACCCCAATTTCCTTTAAACCCTTTACGGAATCCTTCTTCCACTAATTTATCGGAAAATACGCTTTTATAATTCTGCTCGATGAGTGCTTGTAGATTATCTTCATACATTGCCTTGTTAAATGTGATTTTTGACTCAAAATCCAAATGTATTTTGCGTAACTGCATGGTGTAATACTCACGGAATAAGTCATACATCAAGGAACCCACTAACTCAATGCGTTTGTATTTGAAATTATCGCGGTCAGTTGGCTCCTCTACACCGGTATACACCGATAATAAACGATGGGTAATATAACCCAGATAGTATGCTTTGTCTATGTAATTTGTTTCACCGACATGAGGTAACAAATAATCCGCCAATATTTCCTGTGCGTGTGAAATAGTCTTTCCTTTTGTTAGAGAGGCTATGTATTTCAACGCAGTACGTTGGGTAAGAATACCTCCACTATCGTGAACGGAAGGAATGAATAAATCTACCAAGTGTTCGTATTTTTCAATGTCTAACAAGCAAGATGTTATTATCTGTTTGTCCGAAATTACTCCGAGTGCACGGAAGACAATAAACAATGGGACCGGTTTTCTTACATTTGGAATATTTACAACAATGTTTTTAAAAGTAAATGATGGTGTAGGAGCGACGATTTTCACAGACAATGTTCGTATTGGTTTTGATACATTTTCAGAAACCGACCGTATTTCAGCCGAATATAAATAGCTATCATCACCCGACTTACGGATATAAAGCATATTGTCGCCAAATTTTTCTTGGGAAACAACCGTTTTCTCCTTACCATCTATAATAAAATATCCTCCATGGTCGTTACGACATTCACCCATTGTATAACGTACGTCCGCAGGTAATCCTGCTAACACACAATAGTCGGACTGGACCATAATCGGGAACCTTCCGAGTAACACTTTTTCAATTGTCGTTGTTCTGACCTGTTTATTTGAACCAACTAAAGACTTCTCGGTTAGTTCGCGAATTAATGCGGTCTCTTCGGTAGACATTTCTTGAGTCGTACGCTTAGCACGCCTTTTTGGTGCTCCACCTTCTATTTCATTCTCTGGTTTTGTAACCTTCGATTCATTTATATCCATATCTATATCTATATCCACAATATCAGTGTCTTCTTTAAAGTTCTTAAACGCGACCGCATCCTTGTATTGACCCCCTTTAAATAGTTCGTCGGGACCTACCAGAGTTGGCTCTTCTCCCTCGTCTAAAATGTCAGTATATTCTACTTCAATGTCATAATGGATTGTCATACCATATGTCATGTTTCGTAGTCGGGCTTCGTTTGGAAACATATAATGGGTATTATTATCATCGTATATTACTGGTTTTCCAAAATAGATTTTGTTACCCTCTTTGCCTCCAAAATACATAGTACATTGAGAACGATATTCTTTTAGTTTCTCGTCAAACTTGGTTCTTATACGCAATGGGTTCTTTTCTTTGAAAATTTGAAAAATACCATTCTTAAAAAAATCGTTATATGATTCGGTATGGTGTCTTACTAAACTTTGAGGATTGTCTTGAAAGTACTTATCCATTAATTTCCATACTGTGGAATTATCCATAACGAGGTTATATAAAATGGAAACATATATTTATACAGTTTGTTTACAATATTTTTAGTAATATTTTTAGAATTATTTTTAGAATTATTTTCTTTGTATAATCTATAACTATAATGGACGGCTTTCTTCAATCTATTTTTGGTCCCCTCAGCAAAGACTATTGTCTTTACTTCTACTTCCTTTCTATGTTAGGATTTTTCCTTCTTTCACTTTTAGTCGTGACTTCTCTTATGGTAGGTATATCACAGCGCAAGGGACTTGATTTCTACTTCCAAATGGTAACTGTCGGTATCGGATATGCTATTTTCTATTTCCAAAATCGTCTTTTACATTCTATGTGCGTAGGAAGCGTATAAAGAAATATTTAGTATAAAATATATACACCATGGATATTTTATATTATAGTAATTATTGTACTCATTCTCAAAAAGTATTACAAACTCTCGTCAAGGGGAATCTAAGTGACAAATTAAGTTTTATATGTATTGATAAACGCCAAGTGGATAAACAAACGAACCAAACCTATATCCTTCTTGAAAATGGTGGGAAAGTGGTGTTGCCACCGAATATACATAGTGTACCCGCATTATTGTTGATTAAAGATAATTATCGTATTATCCATGGCGACGACATTATTAAATTTTTTCACAATGATATCAAACAACGGGCGAATGTCGCTACGAACTTCAATGGAGAACCGGTGTCATTTCATTTAGGAAACTCATCTGGAGGAACGAATATAATGTCCGAGCAGTACACTCTATATGATTTGTCGCCGGACGAATTAAGCGCAAAAGGTTCAGGTGGGAATAGACAAATGTATAATTATGTGTCCGCTGGGAATAGTATTAATTTAATACAAACTCCCGACGACACGTACAAACCAGATAAGGTGTCTACTGGAGTTACTGTAGATTCACTACAACAAAAAAGAATGGATGAAATTAGTGAAATTATGCCAAACAAACAACCCTTCGGACAACAAATTACAAACTAAAAAAAAATGATATAAATACTATGTTATTTTACTTTGTATATTACTATGGCTGATAAATCTACCATTAGTCGTGCATTTAACACTCATCTGTTGGAGTTTTTGGATGATATTATTCGTATATATCCCGAGAATCAAGATGTAACTAAGGCAAAGACTTCGTTTGAAACCATCAAAAAGGCGAATCCATCTTTAATTGTAAAAGCATGGTTTCAAAAGGTATATACCCCGTATCAACAGATTATTGATGCTGGGGACATATCTTTCTTTTTTGATAAGGATTACTCACAAGACCTTCAATCCGTATCTAATGCTGGCGAAATCATGAACATGATTGACAAGATTCGCGAACCCGTTCGAACCATGAATGATGAAAACAAAGACCATTGTATGAAGTACATTCAGAATCTTAGCAAATTATCTACTGTGTATTCCGCTATGTAAGGGAAGTGTTACTGATACAATAAACTTAACAATTCAGTTGGGTTTAATAAACTCAAATACGTCTTTACAGATGTCCGTGTAATCTTTTCTTTATTTTTCTTCTTCAAAGAAGGAATGTAAACATTATTGTGTAGGAAATGAATATAAGGTTTGTATTTTTCGGGGATTATTGGCTTGGTTTTGAAAACGAACTTATTCATGTAATGTTCGTGTAGAATAGTTATCAGTTTCTCATATTCATTATGCACTTTGTGACGACTGTCACGAGATTTACGATATATTTTATTGTATTCATATACTTTGTCGATGCGACGAAGACAGAAGTATTCATAGGTATGATATGGATTTATAGCACTCATAGTTTCACGGATTAATGTATCTGGGTTCAACATCTTTGTGCTACGTCCAGTATTTATATCCGTTACTAGGAAACCGTCTATGTCCTCTGGTATATTGTATAAACTGTTATAACAATAAATATTATACCTGCGGGGGAAGTAAATCAACCCTTCTATATCTCGTAAAAAACTGCTATTCTCATATTCCACGTTAGGTATGTACTTCACTGTATTGTCCTTTATCTCATATATAGACACTAAGTAAAATTTATCTATATTTGTAGGAAGGTTTCTATAATTTCTCTTTAAAATAAACGTGTAACATTGGGTTTTGGGTAGATATTCCAATATGGGTGTGCTATGTTGGTCGTTTATGTGAAAAACAGATTTCAACTTACTTATTATACTTGTCTTTGTCTCGTCCGCAGATGAGACAATCCTCCAAATATTACATCGATTATCATATAGTAATGTTACCATACTTCCTTTTATATATTCACTTACTTGGATATTGGGAGTTATCGTTGGATAATAACGCATGAAAGTATTGTATCCCAGCGCTTTCGGTGGCGAATAACTCAATAAACAATTTTCAGGGTATGAATAGATTACCATTCTATACAATCGGGTTTCCTCGTCATTGTAGCATAATACATCTTTGTCGTAGCGAAACGTATAATAATAATAATTATCGAAATCCACTATATTGCTTATTAAATTCTTATTCAACATATAGGGTACGTCCAAACGAACATCTGATAAGGGAGGACTTAGTTCCATGTCTAATAAAATTACATATGGAACAGTTTTTATCTATTTTGTTTACGAAATAACTTTTGTAAGTAATATAATTTAGATACATATTATATATTTTAGTATTATATTATAATGGAAACAACAAACGACACTGATACTATAATAGAAGAAACATCACTTAACAGAAACACAATTAACAGTGACCGTTCTATTCAATTAGAATTAGGAGATATTATTGAAATAATAGCACCGACGAATAATGACATTCATGAAACAACTGGATTAATCATGTATATCGATGACAATAAAGTTTCTATTATAAGCACGTCTACAGGTAAAACGCATATTTTAAATATTACTGATGACGGTTCATTAAGCGATGAATCTATTACTGAAATTCATTTACTTAATAGAAGTGATGAGAAGGGATATGCAAGACAGAATAATTTGCTACCTAAAACGTGGGTTGATATTCATTTTGGAGGTGAAATTCCGGCTATCATTACCGGTGAAATTACGAATCTAGAAGAGGACATGATTGAAATTACTACATTCCCCGAAATAAAAACAATCTACTTGAATTTTGGGTATAAGGGGCTTCCTCAAAATATTCCTATTGAACGAATTGTAATACGCACCAAGCCTGACTCCTTGAAGAATGTACCATCACTTGCTATCGTTCGCCAAGAATTAGAAGAAGGCGAAGAGTTCGAACCGGAAAACTTTCAACAAGAAGATACTGCCACCATGGAATTCACTGACACAGGAGACTCGGTTATTCAAGTCCCAGAAGATGGCAAATTTGATGAAAACGTCCGCGAAACACTTCATAACTTATACATTGACGCAAATTCTATAGTATTTGGGGAAAGTTTAGAAGCATTAGAACAGGTGGTCGAAATACCAGAATCAGAACGACGATATAGCGTGGAAGAACAAGTGAATGATATGGTGGATGAATTATTGTCGACTATTCCTAACAGCCAGCGTTCATTACGCGTTATGAATAATATTCACTTACTCATTGAACGATTCAAAGAACTAAGACACAAGTTCTCTAAGTTTGATAGCAATCAAAACATTTATGATACCAACACCAAAGGTACCTATTATAAACCTATCGTTGATAAACTTGTGAATATTGACGCACAACTTAAATGGTTAGTTCCCGTCGTCACCAATAAAAAATTTATTTGTTCTCAATCGACCGTCGAGACGGATGATGTAGTCATTAATAGTAATGATAGTGATTTACTGCGCTTACAGACGTTACAAGACAACTATTTTCATAGAAAAAATACCGACCAAACATTAACCTATACCGACCTAAATATTCGCACCTCCACACTATTAACACCTATTACAAAACCTGACAACGTTAACGATTACCTTTATAATCAAGATGTCCTCGGTAACATTGACGCAATTGTTGATAATTTCGGAGAGTTTAATTCCACAGTATTCGGCGACAAGAATATGCCCCTAGTTACCAAACAGTTTATTATTCAACGATACAATCTTGGTCTTTCCAATGTTGAAAAGGTAGACCTAAAAGCAGGGAAATCTATCTATGTGCGAAAACCTATGACACAAAACGATAATATGACGATTAAGTCCCTTCTTATGATGCCTGAACCGGTCATTCGATTTTCAACCATTGATTTACCGAATACCAGTATTTTACAAAAATCCGCTCTACATGAGAACTATGTATCTATTTTACGGCTATTAAGAAAGAATAGGGAGATAATACCCCACGTGATTAATGACCTGTCGAAAGAACTTGATTATGAGAAGATGGAAGCTGAAACGAAAATGGGCTTTCTATCTGGTATACAAGAATTCATACTTGGGAATGAGGTCTCACAAGACACCTACGAGAACAATCGTTTTAAACAATTCTTAGAAGTCATCATACCTAAGACGCATTTCTTCATTAAAACAGTAAGAAAATACGTGAAGAATAAAATTTCTTTCTTGGGATTTGTAGAACAATTAGAACCCTTTGCTGTGTATTCAGAAGACATCAACTTTAAACAATATAGCCAAATTAAATTCCTTGTTCGAGAACGTATTCAAGAAATTAAGGAAAGTATCAACCAGAAAACAAAGAAATTTAATTACATTCGCAATGCCAACTACGAAAGCACACCCTTCAGCACGAACACTATTTTAAACCTTATTTCTACAAATAGCGATATGATGGAACCATTTTATCAAAATTATCATTTGTTATCCAAAGAGAAAGCTAGTAACAAACTTACACCACAAGAAATATTGCTTCACATCAATGACAGTGACAATAGTAGGTTATATACGAATTTAATGGTTTCCATCTTAATATCACTTATTACACCGGAAAATCTGAGTGATGCCATCAATCAACCGAATATAGATGAAATGACCGACAATGAACGAGTAAAAGCAGCGGATTGCACCAAACGTTTCTTAACTAAGAAATATACTTCTATGAAAGAGTTACAGATGGATAACAACAACGACGAGGTGTATTATGATACAGAACTTGACGATACACCTTATCATATTTTAAAGAAATATAAGGATGATGAGAAGAAAATGCTGCCTGAATTGTTTCATGAATTTTTAGTTGAGAACCTTATCCATAAACATGACGCACAAGAGGATACCGCAAAAGAACTAGCCACTACTATGATTACAGGTAAGAAACTGGTATCTGACGGAGAGTACGCAATGCTGGAAATCAAACCAACCTTAAATGATGGTAGGAATATGGAATCATTGTCACCCAAAGAAAAGGAATCCGTAGAAATAGAACAGGATATACGTAAAAAAACTACCTACTATAAACGCGTTAAAGATAATTGGGTGAGCGATACGTCCATTGAAGAAGAAGCATTTATGGATACGAATACCTTATTCTGTAATATCAGTCGCGATTGTTACAAAAACCAGAACAATAGTGTGTGTGAAACAACCGAACAAGCCAAACGTAGATTCCAACATAACACACGTGACAAATTACTCAATGAATTTGACAAGAGGTATGAAATCTCGGTTGATGAACTTGAAAAGAAACTAGAAGATAACATCGCATACCATTTGAAAATGCTTAATAAATCTCGCATATTAAAAGACATTCAAATGTATAAAGCAAACAATCTCGCATATACGATTGGTACGTTGGCAAGTGACAATGAAGTCATTATGTCACCACATTTACAATTACGTGACCTCATATTGGGACAGGACAATTTTACTAAGAAACAACAAGACCTTCTTATTTTCGTACGGAAATACTGCCGTTCCCCCCTTGTAACAGAACTTAACGAACATCATGCATGGTTATATTGTAAAGACACCAATACAAAACTACTTCCGATTTCCCTTTCCGAATTAGCCAATGAATTTATAAATGGCGGTGAGTATAATAAAAAATTAGAAGAATTATGCCATTCGAATGGTATGCTGAGCGATGATGGCGACTCCATTGTTGATAAATACAGCGGGTTCGTCCTACGCAAAATAGATTTCAGCAGCGAAGAGGGATTTGATGAAAGTGGATTCCGGATTACATCAAACGATATTATGGAAAAAGATTTGGGGTCGGTTGTTCTCGAATCGCTTGGTAAGAAAAAAAAGAGGGTATTTGAGAATAAACTGTCAGAAACTATTTACAATGTTTTCTCCGCCATTTCTTCTAACATTGATATTAATGTTGACACGATTGAAGAATTTGTCATGAGAACATCCTCCGAAATCATTGACAAAAGTATTATGAAGGAAGAAGCATACAATAGAAAATCCAAAAAATTAGAAAAGGATAAAGGGAAGTCATTGGGACCTTACCAGAAATACTACAATGAAACGGTCATAGTTATTATCTCCTCCGTATTACTTGTCGCGATTCAAACCGCAACACCCTCATTCAAACCAAAGAAAACGTTCCCTGGATGTGTTCGTTCCTTTGGAGGATTCCCTATGAGTGGGATTGAGGATACCACGGGCATTAAATATATCGCATGTGTTCTTTATAAAATTAAAAGTCAAATCTCTCCATGGGACGCTATTAAACAATATAAACAGGACAATCTCGCAAAACGTATTCATAGTATGATTGAGCTACATATTTTAAAACGTAATGACATTTCGGATTTGTATGTCAAAAAACGCGAATATACTCTTCTGAATCCCGATATTGTTCTCCCCGAAGAACATAATATTGAGAAATGGAAACATTTCATGCCACCCGTCGTTAAATTCTCGATTGTTAACTCTCTCAGAAATGTTAGCAATGAATTTAAAAAGGACTTTATTGAATTATTACGGTTCGGTAAACCAGAACAATACAAATCTATTTCGGTTTTGAAAAGTAGGATTACGCAATTCGGGTATGGAATTATTGAATATATTAATCATATTGTAAGAAATAAAGACCAACTCCTCAAAACGTCTTCTCAAATACCGTTCTTGGAAAATGCATGCTGTAATGAAAACAATCTTACAAATCCTATCGCATACTTTAACCAAGAAGACGAAAATATTCTAGTGGGTATCAAAACGGTAAAACAACTATCGGCTATTGTAAATGACCTTACTACATTAACCAAGGCTCCGTCACTATACCATCAACCATTTACTGGTATTGTATATCCGGTTGTTTCCAGTGGAGATATGGAAGAGTTAATATATTCTACGGTTATTCATTACTGTAATTTTGACAGAAATTTACCGGTTCCAGATATATATAAATCCGTGTGCTCCGAACGCCCAGATGGATACAATCCTTCGTGGAAAATCGCAGACAAAATCGAGTTTCTCAAACGCAATGGGAAAAAATACACAGAAAGTGATTTACATAAATTAATGAAACTCGTATACCAACAAAATCTTATTCATATTGACAATCAAACCGAACATAATCAGGTAAATGTATTGAAAGACGTTATCGCACATCTCGAACTAACCAATTCAACTGTTATCGAAGCACCATTACGCAAACATATGTTAAATGTTCTCAATAAATACAATCCAAAGGTTATGACTAGCGATAAATGTGCCGAGTTGAAAACGTTAAATAAATACTTAACTACTACAAATACTCGATTATACAAAGAAATCGTTACGTTCATAGATAAACATGGCAATCTTGGAGAAACGGATATGACTAAGTTTGAGACGTTTTTGATGAATATCACAACCTGGTCTATCGACCAAAACATCACCGATACAAATGGATTCTCAGACCCAGGACTCTATTCAGTCATTCAATTCATACAAAATGCGTCGTTCTCTATTGGAAGAACTTATCCATCCGCACTATTACATGAAAATCCGTTTTATTACAAAGTTCCAGAACATTGGGGAATTAGCGACAACCACGCAACTGATGTTTCCAAATTCATCGAAAAATACTATGAGAAGCTCCACGCATTTAAATCTGATAAAATCCTTATGCGACTGTTAATGGATGTAGGAAAACGTCTATCTACTCTTACCATGTTTATGGAAAACATACCCTTTCAAACCGAACTAGTAAAGGAGGTTGACGAAACACGACAATCTTTCCATTGTATGTTTGATAAACAAACCATGTACCGCATTTACACCTATTGTTTCTATTCCATCATTTATGAATACATTGTCCTTTCGAATGACCCGGACCTGCTAATTGCTGATATTCAAACTAACAAATTAACTCGACGCCAAGATATTGTAAATGACACTATTGTTTCAGAACAACTACAAACGGAAGTGAATGATATAGATGAAAACATGACCGAAGAGCAAAACAATTTAGAGGAGATACAAATTGTTACTGGCAACTTATTGGAGTTGAAAGAACGTGTTGCTTCCCTATTAATCACCTTTATTGGAGTGGAACAAGAAAATAAACTTGCTTTAGACATTACATATGATACTATTATGGAAAAGGTAAATCGCTCTAAGGATAAGGAAAAACAAGGCATTATTTCTTATTTGGGAAATATGAGTATTGAAGAACGTAAAATAGAAGACATGTTTAAAAAACACAAACTAGAACGATGGAATATAGGACAACAAAAAGGTATCTTCCAATACGACAAAACTACCTACGACCGGGAACGAAATGAATTAGTAGAACAATCCGAAAACACGGGAGAACAAAACTTGGATTCCGTGGATATATATGACATCGAACAGCGGGACGAATATGACCCAGGAGACGATTATAATCGCGACACTTACGACTTTCAAGACCTAGGGGAAAATTACATGGACGGGGATTTTTACCCGGAAGACAGAGATGAAGATGATTTTCCAGAAGATTAGCCGTTTTTATTCGTAAATTTTTTATATTGATATTGTAAATAATCACACATATCAATATAATGAAAGGATTTGTACGATACCATAAACTGAGTATTGCTATTATCATTTTTCTCATCTTGTTCTCTATTATTCATATGACGAAACCTACTATGTTATACAATGATGATGGTTCATTTAGACAATTTGGCGTGGGGTATAGACACAAAACGGTTATCCCGATTTGGAGTGTTTCTATCGTTATCGCTATTTTCTCTTATTTGTTTGTCATGTACTATTTAGCGTTCTTGTAATCAAATTTTCATCCATTTTTATTGTATACAGAATAATAATGGACGAGGCTACATTAATCGAACCTTCGGTTAAAAATTACCTATTTAACACTCTCAAAAACTGCCATTCAAAACGAGTAGATGTGTATTTTTATGTCCTCAATATTGGGGTTCTCGTTATATTCGGATCACTTGTAATTGCTACGTTGTATTACTGTTATACACAAAAACCGAATGAGTATGATAGACAACAAAAACTGATAAAAGACCAAGAATACGTAATGTCGAAGATTCGATATTATCAAGACCAAAGGAAAACTAACGAAGAAACACAGTTTTCTAGTATTTCTAATTTACCTTTCATATCCGGATAATATACAATTTTATTATGTGCATATTCTATAAATTAGGATGAGTATTACAAATCAACAGCGAGAACATATTATTATGGAGAAAAATACCGCCCAATCGCGACTATTAGATATTTTAGAGAACCTAACCAGACAATCCACACATTTAACAATACAAGAACAATTACATGGTGATATTGATTTATTACCACTCAGGGAACTGGGATTCGGGTTAGTTGAGTCTATACGGTTTGGTAAAGGCGAAATTACCAACATATCGAATGTACCTAAGGGCATCACCTCTCTCGAATGTACCGACAATCTTCTCAAAACACTTGAAAATTTACCTAGTTCTCTAACCTCTATTAATGTTTCGGGAAATATGATAGACTCTGTTAATTTGTCAAATGTAAACAATCTTAAAACACTTATCATTTCACACAATAAACTTACATTGTTAGAGAACCTTCCACCCAGTCTAGAAGAGCTATTTTGTGAATTTAATCAACTACACACTTTAAACTTACAAGATTTACACAAACTACATACTCTTAATATTTCCAACAATAAAATTACACTCATTGAGAACCTTGACACAAACACCAATTTAATATACGATAATAACCCCAGTATAGAGTTCCGAAATTCCGAAGTAGACCAGTTAGGAGGAGATGACAAGGACGAGAATGATGACGGAGACAGTACCAACTATACCGACGCACTTAACTTGTATTTTCGTATGAAAAGCGAATATGAGTCCAACATACATAACAAAAAGAAACAAATATATAAAAAAGAACCTAACCGTAAAATCGCAAAACGACTTATTCAACAATATGCTCCTGAGTGTATTAAATGCAAACGTAAGGTTGGCACCATTTTCACTAAAGATGAAAATGTATACAAGGCTATGTGTGGAGATACGCAAAACCCGTGTAATCTTAATGTTGAAATTTTCACCGGTTTTTTATTGAATTTTGGAGAGATGTTTGATACTACAAAGGAGGAATTCGAGAAAACACGCGAAATGATTGACATGGAAAAACTCAATGATTTGTTTGATTACGTATCGGGGGGTGAGAACGTGGATTTATACAAGAAATCTCTTGAATTATATACCGAGAACGAGGACTCATATAAATCATATCTTGACAAATACAACGACACGTATAATAACAAAGATACTATCCAAAGCATAATCGCTTCCCAAGAAAAACTATTCGACTACATTGAAAAAAGCAAACAACTTATGGACGAATACAAAAAAACGAATAATAGGGAGTTTCTAAAGACAGCAATGGACTTACGTGTAAACGAGATTCAACGCGAATTATCTACTATAAGGCGTCTGAAATACGGGATTATGGAAGTAATAACACCTCCAACGAAAAACGCATTCCCAGTACATACTTTATACCAAAATACAGTTTCTTTAGATAAACTTGACTATTCTTCCATGGAACAGCGTCGAGTTATCAGTTTTACTGTTTAATTTGTTTCATAGCAGTAAGACCACTATGAAACAAATAGAAGAATTAACAATCATTATAATTTGATACACCGTCCCATACTACACCATGTTCTTTAGACCATGTCTGTTTAGCACATATCTCTTGACCGCTTGCTTTCCAACCATCGTGAGAGAAGTCAATTACGTTTTGTCCTTCCTCGAAACCGATTGTTGTTTTCACGCTGTCGGATAATAGACCTCCTTCATACAAAGAACCCATGTTTTTATCGCCATCTTTGGGGATTTTACATTTTTTATCCGCATCTACTTCCCAATAATCAGGGCAGGTTGTACTTTGCGGAGGATATACAGTTGTACCTTCGCCATATGTCATTATTACACCTACATATGTAAGTACTAGAATTAATGCAATTACCGCGACTATTAAAACCGTCATGTAAAAATTATCCATTTTATATACTATTTCTATATATTTTGTTTGGGACACTCACTAAATATATTTAGTGAGTTGATGAGTTGATGAGTTGGTTCTCAATGCCGTTTATCTATCAATGAAAATATATATCAATTATATAAATACACTATGAATTATAATTCGACTCCTGATAGTATCATTAAAGTTGATAAAATTATTAATGCCGAAAGATACAATGGTCGGGTAAATATCGCAGAACCTCCGTCGCCTGATGCCGTTTTCAAAATGCAAGAAAAAATTGCGGTCAAGAATAAATCGACTGAATATCGTGAAGCTCTTGGGGGAGACCTTGAATCCAATGTTCTCGCACAAGTCTATTTTTCTTCTGGTAATATTCAAATTATACAAAACGCACTCAGAGCGGGTGTTTATAAAGCATCGCAAAACAAATTTATTATTGCACCTCAAAATATAGATACCCTCAAAATTATTATGCGTAGTATTTACTTACAGCATGCCGAACATAGAGAAGACGATATTACCGGTCAAGTTGAACGTCTCAATGAGCTTGTTCTAGACTATGCTATACCTTCAGTATATAGTTCGACTGTTAGTTACATGAAATACTGCCAAGACCAAAGTACTCTTGTTGTTCCACTTGAATTACCGCGCAATCACGACCGCGATTTCAAGCAACTGGAACAGAAGAATTTCATGTAAATTTACAAAATGTAATTTGTTGTATTCATATTACATTTTATGTGGTAGTTATTGTGTCCTTATCTATTATCGTCTCTTTCAATATATTATTGATTATCTTCTTTTCAAATCTCTCGCTTTCTTCTCTGCCATATCCACCTAACGATGCCTTGGAATATTCAAAGAATTTATTGCATTCTGGGGTATCTAATATGTCATATTTTGGGTTTTCGGCTATCCAAGGGTGGACTTGGGCTTTGTTCTTATTTGCTACTATACGAACTGCCTTTCTTAAATGTTTTTTCGTTTCATCTTCCTTCGCCCATACATCAGAATCTTTTACATAGACGGTTTCTCGTTTCAAGTCCGTACAATGAATGGGTCGCACATGCGGATGCATTTCACGGATACGTTCTAACATAATGTCTGATATACCCCTCACGTACCCTACTTCCCCAGTTTTGATAAAATCATCCATAGTTAGTTCGATTGACTGGATGAAATCGTTTAGATTTATAGCATCTTTACACGTCTCATTCAAAAACACATTCAGGTTGAACTTGTTATTGTTCATTGTATTGTTGATTGTGTTGTTTGTTGTATTTCCTGCGTTCTTTGATAGCTCTATAATTGTATCTTGTTGTTCCGTCATTCGTTTATGTTGCTCTATCATCAATTCCTTGAATTCTTGATTCTGTTTAAGTAACTCTATTACCAAGGAGGAATCCAATGGGGGTGCTGGAGTTTGTTCTTGCACTACTCCTTTACACTTCTGTTTGTGGTTCCATAATGAAGATGCGTGTTTAAATATTTTTTTACAATCACATTGATATATTTTAGAACTTGTATGAACTACTATATTCGTATTTGTTCGTAATTTATGTTTTGATGTGGCTAAATGTCTATCATATTGACTTTTACGGCACGTAGTATACTCACATATTTTACATTCATAATTCGATGAACTAACCGAACTTAAATTATTCGTCATTTTCGTATATTATACGAAGATAAAAAGTTCCTAAACATCCTCCACATTAATATACCTAAAAATTTACGCTAATAAATTTTTCACCATAAATTATAAAATTACTGCAATCCCATCACAAATGCGTTTTTGGAAAAGTAGTAATACGAAACTATCTCCACCAATTTCATTTTGGACATTTTTAAAATGTCCTTTTTTGAAAATCGTTGCCATTTCTTTTTTCAACTTTTCAATAATTATAATTAGAATTAGAATTAGAATTCCACAGCCTGAATGAGGAACCAACTGGATATGCGACAGGTCAATAAGAAAGACGTATGTGGTTTTCTATAAAATTGAATGACGAATCCACTGAATACTTTATTGTATCAAACAAAGAAAATCGTGAGGAGAACACAATGATTGCTATTACCCAGGAGAATATTCAGGAGGCGGTTAAGGAATGGTG